>ENA-ORRN01000575-ORRN01000575.1-human-gut-metagenome-genome-assembly--contig:-NODE-575-length-28801-cov-15.642837_pt1 | contig 28801 bp, 25 predicted proteins | sample MGYA00242174_ERZ509132 | MGnify/ENA primary metagenome ERZ509132 (study PRJEB26280, sample SAMEA2338671) | human gut metagenome | biome: human gut; feature: human-associated habitat; material: faeces... | reverse complement strand
TATTTTAAAATACAAGGCACTTATTTTAAAATAAGTGCCTTGTATTTTTTGCCATTACAGACAGCTGAAACACAACAACATACAAAACGTCTAAAATACCCTTCTGTTTTGCGTTCGGGTTTTGTATATTTTCTCCGTTGTCATGGTTGCGATTGTCTGTGGCGGACGCTTTCTTACATTAAATCACGCCTGTTGTTTTGTAATGGTTCAAAGTGGGATTTGCATACATTGTGAGCATGCGCTCACGGAGAAAACTGTTGTCCTTGTTCGGAATATCTATTTTTGCGAGGCGCGAAGCTATGTAGTCTTCAAACTTTTTCTTATCCTCATCCGAATATTTCGAGGCGAAACGCGATGAGTTTTCCAACATGTCCGCAGCCACATAGTTTACGGGATACAATCTGTAATTTTTGAATATTTCGCTGTCAATGTGGCGGGCTGTAGCTTCGAATACCTCGTTTTTCTTCATGGAAGCATCAAGTTTCGAAAGCCATTCGTCTATACACGGTGCGCAATAATAGTGAACTCTGCCTTTGTAACCGTATATACCGGTGCGCATGTTAAGCAAATCGTTCTCGCGCGTCTTGACATAATCAGGATTGTCGCGCTTAAGCTGAAATTCGGAAGCCTTGAGATAGTCGCAAGGGTCGTATTCGTATGAAATGCAAAGGGGAACTATGTGGAGATCTTTGAGTCTGTCAACCACATTTCCCTCGCCGCCCATAGCCATCATCTTCAAAATGGAATCTTGTGTGCGATCGTCGGAATCTTTTGCCCTTCCCTCGCGCTGAGCAATCCAGATGTTTTCGTGCTTTTGGTTTACGGCAAAGTGCATGTACCTGCTCATCCGTGCGGAACTTGCCAAAAACTCGCGCATTTGCAGTGAACGCTGCACGATGAACGATTTGTTGACTCTGACAAGCCTGCGAATCCACGGATAAACAAGAAGGTTGTCTCCAATGGCTATCTCCACGGTACAGGGGAAACGGTTTTCGAGCAGTTTCTTTGAGAGGAAGGCCGAATCGAGTACTATGTCGCGGTGATTTGATACGAAAGTGTAGCGTTTATCCGGCTCTATACAACTACTGTCCATATCCACGCCGTCGGTACATTCCTTTTCTATTTTTGTAATCAGGTCGTAAATCATAACTTCCTGCACCTGCTGATTGGTTTTGCAGGAACGAAGTTTGGCGGCAATGAGTTTCAGATCCACTCCGGGGAACAATTGCGCGAGCACAGCCGTGAACTGCGGGTCGGAAAGCAACGCATCGTAAGCCGCAGGAAGTTCCTCGGGAGTGTAGGGGCGGATTTCGTCAAATTCTTTTGGAATAACCATAAGCTTAACGATTTTCGAGACAGTCTTCTATTATTTCCGCAAGCACACAACCTATGTCTTTTCCGTCGGCTTTGATTTGCTGTGGAATAAAACTCGTGGCGGTCATGCCGGGAGTAGTGTTTATTTCGAGCATGTTTATTTTTTCGTTTCCTTTCTCGCCCGTAAGAATGTAGTCAATGCGGATGATTCCTCTGCAACCGAGCAATTCATATATATTGAGCGTTTCTTTCTTGACGCGCTCTGTTGTTTCGGGTGAGAGACGGGCGGGAGTGATTTCCTTGACCTGTCCGTTATATTTGGCATTGTAATCGAAAAATTCGTTGTCGGTTACGACCTCCGTTATAGGGAACACGCAGGCGGTTTTGCTTGTTTTGTAGCATCCGCAGGTTATTTCCGTGCCTTTCATAAAGGATTCAACCATAACTTCGGGGCTTTCTGCCATGGCTTTTTGAATAGCAGGCTCAAGTTCATCGGCTTCCTTAACTTTCGAAACGCCAAAGCTGCTTCCGCCGGCGTTCGGTTTCACAAAGCAAGGCAATCCGAGACGTTCCACAATCTCTTCGTTCGTGTAGCGACGCGGCTGATTTTTGCGCAAAAGCACGCTGTCGGAAATGCTAACGCCAAGCGAGCGCAGGAACTGGTTCAACGCATATTTGTTGAAGGTCATTGCCTCGACAAGAACATCACTTGTGGAGTACGGCATGTCTATCAAATCAAAATATCCCTCGATTATTCCGTTTTCGCCGGGAGTTCCGTGGATGGTGATATAAGAAAAATCGGGACGAATGCGTTTGCCGCCGTCAACAAACGAGAAATCGTTACGATCAACAGGCGCAGAAGTGCCGTCATTAAGGTGAGCATTCCAATTTGTTCCGCGCACTTCAACGATATAAGTGTCGTAGGGTTGATTTTCAAGAAAAGATTTTATGCCTTGTGCGCTGCGCATAGACACATCATGCTCGGAGGAATCTCCTCCTGCCACAATTGCTATTATACGTTTCATATACGTTATATTATTTAAGCGGGAAGTGCATTCGAAGCCTGTTTCCCGCGTTGATTTTTCTGTTTTCGTTTTTATCTGAAGTTATTTTCTATCTCGACGATGCCTCGGAAAATCTCTCCCAACGCTCCAAAAGCGTCTTGAAATCCTCGGGCATAGGAGCGGAAAAGTCCATTTCTTTCTTTAATACGGGATGATAGAAGCCAAGAGTAGCGGCGTGTAAAGCCTGACGTGGACAAACTGCAAAGCAATTCATTACAAACTGTTTGTAGCTGCCCGAACTTTTGCCACGTATTATCTGTGAGCCGCCATAACGCTCGTCGTTGAAAAGAGGATGCCCTATGTGAGTAAAATGTGCGCGAATCTGATGAGTACGTCCCGTTTCCAAGCGACATTCCACGAGAGTTGTGTAACCGAAACGCTTCAAAACCTTATAATGTGTAACTGCCGACTTGCCAATTCCGCTATCGGGAGCGAACACACTCATCTGTAAACGGTTTCTTGGGTTTCGCGCAATATTTCCTTCTATTCTTCCTTCATCATTTCCCGGATCTCCCCACACAAGAGCCTCATAGCGTCGGCGCGTTGTCTTGTTAAAGAATTGCACTCCGAGACTTGTTTTTGCTTCAGGCGTTTTTGCAACAACCAAAAGCCCGGAAGTATCTTTATCTATGCGATGCACGAGCCCAACAGCGGGATCGTTTGGATCATATCCCGGATTGTCTTTCAAATGCCAGGCTATAGCGTTCACAAGTGTGCCTGTATAATTTCCGTGTCCCGGGTGAACCACCATTCCTGCAGGCTTGTTGACAACAATAACGTAGTTGTCTTCATAAACAATATCGAGCGGAATGTTTTCCGGTTCTATGCTGTTGTCATAACGCGGACGATTGAGAAGAAGTGTTACCACATCTCCGGGTTTAACCCTGTAATTGCTCTTTACGGGACGCTCGTTAACATGAACGAACCCCGCCTTCGCCGCAAGTTGTATGCGGTTGCGCGAGGTGCCGGGCAAATGAACAAAAAGAAACTTGTCTATTCTCAGAAGCTGTTGCCCTTTGTCGGCAATCATTCTGAAATGTTCATACAGTTGACCGTTTTCGTCTCCATCATCATCGAGAACATCATCGCCCTCATAAGCATCGCAGAGCCTATTCCGCCAAAATTCCTCCATCATTCGAATTTTCGTCAAAATTTATTTCCTCTCCGTATTCCCATTCGGTTTCAAGCGAGTCTTCTTCGCTCATATCGTCATCGGTAAGTCCGTTTCCAACCACAAGCGTAAGCACAGAAGTAACCGACACTCGCGTACCTGCCACAACGTTTTTGCCATTGCTTTTCACTCCATACACCCACTCTTTTTCTCCGTTTATGTATTCGGGAGGAGTAAGTTTGAATCCGAGTGCTTCGAGACGCGATTGTGCTTCGCGAAGCGAGCTGTTGTCGGCAAGATCAAGCATTACGATAGTGGGAGGTGAGGAAGCGTTTACCGTAAGCGACACTTCTCTTCCCGCTTTCACCTTCATGCCGGGTTCTATTCCCTGATCGAGCACCGTGCCCGCCGCATAGCGAGGCACATATCCCGAGTCGGCAACGACACACACCAGTCCCGCAGCCTCAAGACTTTTACGGGCTTCGTCGTATGTCATTCCCTTGAGTCGGGGAACGGTTACTTCCTCGCCATGGCGTGAATAAATGTCCAGCCCTTTCAGTGTAAGAAATATGATGAGGGCTATGACCAAAATCATAGCCAGAATATTTCCCCACAGATAGCGGCTTGTCATTTTGTCATAAAGTTCCTTTAGCGTCATAGACAGGTGGGCGGAGTTGCTGATTGCGTGTAAATACGAACAAGGATATAAAAACACAAAAGAAGCAAAGGCTTGAGTTTCCAAACCTCCACTTCTCTTAGTTTATTGCGGATTGAAGTCCGGAATGCTTAGTTCTTTCCGTGAACTTCGTCAGAAACCGTCAGCTTCTTACGTCCTTTTGCGCGACGTGCAGCAAGCACACGGCGACCGTTAGCGGTTTGCATACGGCTGCGGAAGCCATGTTTATTTTTTCTCTTACGATTGTGAGGTTGAAATGTACGTTTCATTGTCTTATATATTTTATTTTTAATTCAAGAGCTCGGCACGCCTTTATGGAAAGACGCACTTTCGGGCTGCAAATTTAGGGATTTTTTTCTATTTGCCCAAAGCACGCGCAATAATATTGCCGCATATCTGCATTTTTTTTACGACCCCGACCCCATAATATGCAAGAAAATCATAACTTTGCACCGTTTTTCATAAAGCAACCCCGTTTTCGGGAATTACTACAATTAGAAACACAATAATTTGAATACATAGATTATGATTAAATCACAAGACATCAAAAAAGGCACTTGCATCCGCATGGACGGCAAGCTCTATTTTTGCATTGACTTCCTGCATGTAAAACCGGGAAAGGGCAACACCATCATGCGTACAACATTGAAAGATGTTGTTTCAGGGCGTGTGCTCGAAAAACGTTTCAATATCGGTGAAGCTCTCGAGGACGTGAGAGTGGAACGCCGCCCTTACCAATTCTCTTATGCCGACGGCGACCAATATCATTTCCTTAATCAGGAAACATGGGACGATGTTGTCATTGAGCATAACCTTATCACAGGCGTTGACTACATGAAAGAAGGCGATATAGTTGACGTTGTGAGCGATGCTTCAAGTGAAACTATTCTTTATGCCGAGATGCCCGTTAAAACTGTTTTGAAAATCACATACACAGAACCGGGACTTAAAGGCGACACTGCCACTAACGCCACAAAACCCGCCACTGTCGAAACAGGCGCTACGGTTCGCGTTCCCCTTTTCATTAACGAAGGCGAGACTATAGAGGTTGACACTCGCGACGGATCATACGTAAACCGTGTGAAATAAGGACAAGACCACAAAATTTCTTTTCATAAGCTTTCCCCGCTTTCTTTTCGCAGGAGCGGGGATTTTTATTTTCGTTTTTTCAAGCCATGACATACAGAAAAAGCCCCGTGCGGGGAAAACAAAACCGGCAGATTTCTTTACGAAATCTGCCGGTTTTCGTTTATCTAAACGTTTGCGTGATTATCAAGCCTTGGTAATGTTGGTCTTTTTCTCACGGATACGTGCCTTTTTACCGGTAAGTGCACGCAGATAGTAAAGTTTCGCACGGCGAACCTTACCACGTTTGTTTACTTCTATGCTCTCGATGTTCGGAGAACTGATAGGGAAGATACGCTCCACGCCTACGGTGCCGCTCATCTTGCGAACAGTGAAACGACGCTGGTTCAAATGTCCGCTAATTTTGATTACGATTCCACGGAACATCTGGATACGCTCTTTGTTACCCTCGACGATTTTGTATGCCACGGTTATTGTATCGCCCGGACGGAATGCGGGAAATTCTTTGCCTGTAGCAAATGCTTCTTCAGCAACTTTAATTAGATCTACCATCTTTTGTAAATAAAATTGTTTGTCGTCCCCAACGCAGCATAAACAAGCCACTCGATTTTTCTTGCCAGCGGCTACGCGGAAAGCGGTGCAAAGGAACAAAAAAATCGGGAAACTGCCAACATATACCCGAACATTTTTGCACATACGCTCTTATCTACACCAGAAATTGCCACCGCGCACCGGCGGAAACGCTTGTTTTGGGCAGTCGTTACTCTTAAATTCGGAACGAATGCCCATACGTCGCCGGGCATATCCGGCAGTTTTTTGCACACAAGGCAGATGTTCGTAGCGGAATGCCTGTTATAATAACAGAAAATCCTCGCAGCGCAAAGGGTTTCCCGTTTCGGTATTCGGAGAACAATTTTGAAGGATTTTTCACCTGCAAAAACAGCTTGAAAACGGCTGTTTTTCTCACTTCTATAAGTCATTGTATTTCAAGTATCTGGAAAAGCAGAAAATATAAGGCATATATTTTAAAATAAGTGCCTTGTATTTTAAAATATATGCCTTGTATTTTTCACAACAAGCCATGTGTGTTTTTTCGTGTCCTTTTACAAATGGAAAAACAAGTGGAATCATGCGCATTTTCAGACATGCGGATTATGGAATGAAACGCCTTGCATCGTTCGTAATCCGAAGCTTTTTTGATTAACGGTTTCAGAAATACAGACCACGCCTTGACATGGCAGACATACGGGGAAAGCTTTTCGGAAGCACAGGGCTGTTTCAAGTAAAACGGCGTGCCGCCGCGAGGTTTCCCGACATACAACTTATATAATACGGAAAGTGCATCCGCATAATGACCGCGAATGCACTTTCCGTAGATTTGTATTTCTTTAAGGGCTTACTTGTTGAGTTTCCAAGTGGCTCCATCCTTCGTGTCCTTTACTTCGAAACCGAGACGCGCAAGTTCGTCGCGAATACGGTCGCTCGTAGCCCAATCTTTTGCAGCCTTGGCTTTCTGGCGAGTTTCAAGCAACAAATCAACTGCCGCACCGAACGATTTTTCCCTGCCTTCGTTTGAAGAAGCCTCCTTGCGCAATCCGAGAACATCGAAAGCGAACTCCGAGAACAGCTTTGTCAGTTCCTCGAGAGCATCGGGCGCTATGGTTTTCTGCCCGTCAGCCAATTGGTTTATGGTATGACAGGCATCAAACAGGTGGCTTATCAATATAGGTGTGTTGAAATCATCGTTCATTGCCTCATAGCATTTATCTTTCAGTGCCTCAACATCTTTAAGAGTGATTTCGCCGCCGTCTTTGGGCGTTATTCTCGAAAGATTTGCGTATGCGTCCATCATTCTGTCAAGTCCCTTCTTGCTCGAAGCCAATGCCTCGTTTGAGAAGTCCACTGTGCTGCGATAGTGAGCCTGGAGAATGAAGAAACGAATGGTCATGGGCGAATAGGAACTTGTAAGCTTGGGATGATTGCCCGTAAAGAACTCCTCGAGAGTTATGAAGTTGCCGAGACTTTTGCCCATTTTTTGCCCGTTCACGGTTATCATGTTGTTGTGCATCCAATAGCGAACCATCTCATCGCCTTGCGAAGCCACGGCTTGCGCTATCTCGCATTCGTGGTGGGGGAATACGAGGTCGAGACCGCCTCCATGAATGTCGAAATGGTTTCCGAGATATTTTCTGCCCATTGCGGTGCACTCGGTGTGCCATCCCGGGAATCCGTCGCTCCATGGCGAGGGCCAGCGCATTATATGTTCGGGCTGCGCTTTCTTCCATAAAGCGAAATCAACCTGATTGTGTTTCTCGCCAATACCGGCAAGGTCGCGACTTTCATTGATTATGTCGTCAAGATTACGCCCCGAGAGCACGCCGTAACGGTGTTTGGTGTTATATTTCTCAATATCGAAATAAACACTGCCGTTGCTTTCATAAGCAAAACCGTTATCGAGAATTTTCTTTACCAGTTCTTCCTGCTCTATAATGTGTCCCGTGGCATGAGGTTCGATGCTGGGCGGAAGAACATTGAGAGCCTTCATGGCATCATGGTAACGGTTCGTATAATATTGAGCCACTTCCATGGGTTCAAGCTCTTCAAGGCGGGCTTTCTTCTCTATTTTATCCTCACCTTCGTCAGCGTCGTGCTCCAAATGCCCCACATCGGTAATGTTCCTTACATATCTTACCTTATATCCTATATGCTGCAAATAGCGAAACACCACGTCGAAAGTTATAGCCGAACGTGCATGACCAAGATGGGGATCGCCATAAACTGTAGGACCACAAACATACATTCCAACCCTTCCGGGAGTGAGCGGCTCGAATGCTTGTTTCATTCGAGTGCGCGTATTATAAATCAAAAGTCTCTGAGTCATATTTATCATGTGTTTATTTACGAAACATCGCCACGTGTGCCATTTGCAAACGCCGCATATTCCGAAAGCAAAGTTACGAAAATTATTCTTTGAAGGACAAAGCCGCACTTTTGTTTGACCTGCAAACGCTTATTCGAATAATGTAGGTTCTTTTTCCTCTTCCTCACCCTCTTCGATGCTTTCTGCGCTTTCCGTTTCGGGAGCTTCCTGCGGTTTTAACAGAGATGGTATCTGCTCCACGGCTTCAACATTGAAAGTTGTTACTCTCTTGCCACGCGCTTTGAAGCTCTTCACGCCCACAAACTCGCTGGCTTCAATTTCTATCGGCTCGCGGAAGCTGTCATCTCCCCCGAGAGTTATGCGGAAACGCGAATATTCGTCGGAAGATAGACAAACGAGCTTGGATTTTGCATCTTCGCCAAGAAAATTCTGCTTCTTGGACGCACGTTCAAAGTTGAAACGCTTCAGATAAAGGAAATCGTTCTGCGAAGAATCGAAAAGCAAAGCAGTCCAAACCTTGGCTTCGTCATATTTCTCCATTCTTATTATACCGGGGTCGTAATGATTGCTCAAATCAAAGTCCGTGGTATAAAACGAACCGTCCTCCAGAACCACAAGAATCCTGTCGCTTCCATGAAATTCGCCTATATAATCGCCGCAACCGTCAATATTCAAACGATTAACGTCTTTGTCAAACCAAATCTTGCATCCGCCGAGGGTTGAAACGCCGTGGCTTTTGAGCGTTATGCGATACACGTCGTTTTTTGTCAGAGTATTTCCGCGACTTTGCCGACCTTTTATCTGCAATTCGCCAAAATCGCATTCAAACGACAGCTTCTTGATTTTCGGACTCGGCTTGAGCGCAATCTTTATTACCTCGGCTTCGCCATTAGGATTGGCAGTAAAATAAACCACACGGCTTCCGGGTGTGCCAAGTGTGAGATCGTATTCGCGGTCATGGGTTATGGACGTAACATTAAAACGTTTGTAGAAATAAGTTCCCGCCTTTCCGTCGCGATATACCACATTATAGGTTGTGCGTTTGTCGTTTTTGCGGAAAACCGCGAGATGAATTATCTCAACTTTGCGTTTTTCTTTCTTTGAACGCTCGGTTTCGCCCACAAAAAGCTTATCGGCAACGCGCGTTACCTTATAAGTTCCGTCGCGATAGAATATTATCACATCATCTATGTCGGAACAATTCTCAACAAACTCATCGTGCTTCAAACCTGTGCCGATAAATCCGTCAGCACGGTTTATGTAGAGTTTTTCATTGGCTTCCACAACCTTTGCAGCCTCAATGGTGTCGAACGAACGGATTTCGGTGAGACGCGGATAGTTTGCGCCATACTTAGCCTTGATCATGTTGTACCAGTTTACGGCTACTTGAACAATATTCTCAAGATCTTTTTCTATTTTCACTATTTCTTCGCTAATGCGAGCCATGAGTTCGTCGGCTTTATCCTTGTTGAACTTCAATATTCGCTGCATCTTTATCTCGAGAAGCCTCAAAATATCCTCGCGTTTCACTTCGCGCACGAAATCTTTCTTATATGGTTCGAGTTTCGAGTCAATAAACGCAACCGTTGTGTCTAAATCGGGAGCCTGCTCGAATTGTTTTTCCTTATATATGCGTTTCTCTATGAAAATCTTCTCGAGTGAGGCAAAGAACAACTGTTCCTGCAATTCCGCGCGGCGTATTTCGAGTTCCATTTTCAGGAGATGCTTGGTCCTTTCCACGCTTCTCTTCAAAACATCGCTCACCGTGAGGAAGTGGGGTTTGTTGTTTTCCACCACGCAACAGTTGGGCGAAATGCTAACTTCGCAATCGGTAAACGCATAAAGGGCATCTATGGTCTTGTCTCCGCTTGTGCCTGGCGCAAGATGTATGTGTATTTCCGCATTTGCCGCCGTAACGTCCTCTACTTTGCGTATTTTTATTTTTCCCTTGTCATTGGCTTTCAAAATTGAGTCAATAAGCGTCTGCGTATTCTTTCCGAAAGGAATTTCCGTGATGACAAGCGTTTTGTTATCGAGTTTCTCGATTTTCGCACGCACCTTTACGTTTCCGCCACGCATTCCGTCGTTGTAGCGCAAGACATCCACGTAGCCGCTTGTGGGGAAATCGGGATATAGCTTGAATTCTTCGCCATGAAGATAGCTCACGGCGGCATCGCAAATCTCGTTGAAGTTGTGAGGCAGTATCTTGGACGACAAACCCACCGCAATGCCCTCAACACCTTGCGCCAAAAGCAGAGGGAATTTCACAGGGAGCGTTACGGGTTCTTCGTTTCGCCCGTCGTATGAGAGTTTCCATTCTGTGGTTTTGGCATTAAACATCACGTCAAGGGCAAATTTCGAAAGCCTTGCCTCAATATAACGCGGAGCTGCCGCCGAGTCATCGGTAAGAATGTTTCCCCAGTTTCCCTGAGTGTCTATAAGCAGATTTTTCTGCCCCAACTGAACAAGAGCATCGTATATCGAAGCATCGCCGTGCGGATGGAATTTCATTGTCTCGCCCACAATATTCGCCACCTTGTTATATCTTCCGTCGTCCATGCGTTTCATGGTGTGCAATATGCGCCTTTGCACCGGTTTCAATCCGTCGTCGAGATGAGGCACTGCACGTTCCAGAATCACATAGCTTGCATAATCCAGAAACCAATTCTCATACATTCCCGGCAAACGCCTTATTATTCCGCCGTTGCCGGTGATTTCGGGAACGTATTGCGAATGAAATTCTTTTTCGTTGTTTTCGTCAGACATATAAATAGGATGTTCTTGTTTTGTTGCGAATTGTTGCAAAGTTAATGAATTTTCCGTTATGCTCTTGCGGCACAAAGACAATAAACAGCCCCTTGGCGCGTTTACAAAGATGAGTTATGAGGTGCAAACTGAAACATATAGCGTTTTTAATGGCGGCTTTGGCGGTCATGGCAACAGACATGTACGCCCAGACACGCAAGGTGCAGAACAAACCATACATTGACAATCGTCGCTTTCACTACGGTTTTCTCTGCGCGGTGCATTCGCAAAGCATGAGTTTTGAAAACAACGGGCACATAAACGAAACCACGGGCGAACAGTGGTATGCCGCCAACGACAGAGGCGACATAGGTTTCAGCATTGGAGTTCTCGGCGAATGGAGGTTGAACAAATATTTTGCGCTTCGCACTACTCCCACAATCAGTTTCGGACAAAAACACCTCACGTTCCGCGAACAGATTTCGGGCAAAGAGGTATCGGAGTCCATGAAATCGACATTGATTTCCGTGCCTGCCGACATAAAATTCAGCGCACTGCGTTTCAACAACCACCGTCCCTATCTGCTTGCCGGACTAAACGCCACATACGACCTGACAAGCCACAAACAGGATGCCATTCTAACGAAACCGCTTTCGCTATACGCCGAATTTGGTTTGGGATGCGATTTCTATATGCCGTTCTTCAAACTAATTCCGGAAATAAAGTTCTGCGTGGGGCTCAACGACATTCTTGACAAAAACCGCAAAGACCTTATAGACAAAACCAAGCTTGCATATTCCGAGGCAGTGAACTCCGCAAAGTCGAGCATGGTGATGATTACGTTCTACTTTGAATAAAATCTGCCGCACAATCCGCTGCAGATTTTTCCAACAAGACATAACGTTTTACGGGACGCACGACATGCGCCCCGTTTTCTTTTATTTTTCCGCCCCACAAAAAATAAAGAAAAATGCGGACGGGACACCGCGCAATTCATGCACAGGAAAACGTCCCCTACTCCCCTTATTTTTTCATCGCAAAAGGACATGAAAAAACACACATGGCTTATCGCAAAAAATACAAGGCACTTGTTTTAAAACAAGTGCCTTGTATTTTAAAATATATGCCTTATATTTTTCGTCTTTCGGAATGGCTGAAAAACAACAACTTACAAATGTCGATTTTTACCCCTTTTTGAGTAGATTTTCTGCCGCTCAGGAAAGGCTTTCCGGGCTTCCGAAACAAACCTACGGGATATAAAACCCTACTTACGGGCAAAGGCGGCTAATCCACGCCGGAGGAGAAGTTTTCTCTCGCCCATCGTGCCGGCGTTATGCCTTTCACGCGCTTGAATATTCGTATGAAATAAACCATACTGTTGAAACCGCTTTCGCCGCAAACCGATTGCAACGTGCGCCCTCCTTTCTTTATAAGAGCGCAAGCATTTTCCACTTTCTTCTCGTTTATGTAGTCCACGAAATTCGTGGCGTAATTCTTCTTGAAAAAGTTGCAGAAAGTCGTGGGCTGCATACCCAGCCGCCGTGCAGCATCCTCGGCATTGAGTTTCGCAAGAGGTGTGGCGGCAATATACTCGTCAGTCCGCCGGCATCGCTCCAATTCCCTGGCTCTGTGGGACGAAACTCCTGCCACAAGGGGATTGCGCTCCGCCGCAATGCGAACCAATATTTCCACAAGGCTCGCCGCCCTCATGCTCTCGCCCTCGTTTGCCATGCTCGCCATTATTCTGCCCACAGCGTCCGAAAGGGTTTTCTTGAAAGTCCACGCCGTGGAAAAATCACCGAACATTTTTGACATGTATTCAAGTTCGGGGAAAGCACTGGCAAGTTTTGCAAAAAGCCCGGAGGCAAAATTCACGGTTATCAAAACGCCCTTTTCTACGCCGGCGGCATCCGTACCGAAACGCCACTCATGCGGCATGCCGGGAGGTATCAATACGAGATTTCCTTTACTGAAAGCTTTTATCGTTCCTCCCGTTTCGCGCTCGCCGACTCCCGTTGCAATAAAAGCCAACTCCCATGTCTTATGAATATGTATGCCCAAGGGTTCAACCTCGGGCATACATATTTTATTATATGTGAAACTCTGCACGCTTGAAAACCATTTTGGGACGCGGGAAAACCTACTTCACGTATCTTTTGAAGAACTTCCAGATTTCCTCGCCCGTATTAATGTCGCCGTTATGCCAGCAGTGGGGTGCGCCAACCACTTCGTAAAGCCACACATCGTTATCCCCTTTTCCGCCGCTATAGAAATGACGTATTATATAATGCTTGCTGTTGGCATCTTTACTCTTTATGGTGTCGCGTTTCTCAATGTGGCAACCGTTGCGAGCCACCCAATAGTTCACAGCCATGGGAACCGACAGATAAGGTCCCCAACCGCCTTTGCCTTCAGGGTCGCCCCACCATTCGGAAACCCTGTCCTCCGTTCCGTGAATCTCAAAAAGCGGCACGGGATGGGGATTGGTCATGGCATATTTCTTATAAAACCACGTAAAAGCCAGTCCCGCCACCGGAGCAAGGGCTTTGAAAGTTTTCTGTCCCTCGAGCGCGGCAAGATAACAAATGTCTCCGCCGTTTGACATGCCTGTTAGGAATGCGTTCTCCTTACTCAGATTGTACTTTTTCTGTACATATTGAGTCATTTTGCTTAGCATTTTCACGTCGTCCACACCCATGTCTTTTTGATTGGGATATCCCACATTGAAACCGGGATGTCCTTTGGGATCTTTCAGACCCTGCGGATACAACACCGCAAATCCTTCTCTTTCAGCCACGGGATCAAGATCAAAATGTTTGGGATTGGCAGTGCCGCCATAGCCATGAACACAAGTTACAATGGGCGCATTTGCGCGCAAACCCGTTGGCAGAAACAAAACACCTGTTCTCTCCCTACCGTCAACCTTTAGCTTTATGTCCACATACTTTCCCGCGAACGCCGTAAAGGTTGAACCTACCACGGCAGCAAGGAAAGCGAAAATAAAAATACGTTGTTTCATATCTTCAATCGTTTTTGTTTCTAAATATGTCTCTTGAAATCCCTGCGGCGAAGCCATACTTTCAGTTTCCAAACCGGATAGACAAGAGGGCGAACCGTCTCGTACCACCAAAGAAGGAAAAGATAGTTTCTTTCCCCCACTGCTGCAACGGCATGTTTCATCAGCAGCGCATCGGCAACGGACATAAGTATTGCGGCAAGGCACACAGCCGTGCCGGCAATCATGTAGCCGCAGGCAAAAAAGGTTGCCGCCGACAAAATCCAGCCCACAGCCCAGAGATAATGCCCTATGTTCGAGAACCTGACGGACATCATGGCGGCATTTCCCCGTCTCGGCGTGTGCATAAACGATGCGGTGCGCACAAGCTTTAATCTGCGCCATGCGCGACGCAGGTTATTGGGATATTCGCGAATTGTGGCAATCGGCGCACAGCACACCGCAGTATTTCCGTCCGTACTCATGGCATTTACAAGCAGGTCATCGTCGCCGAAAACCCTGTCAAGCGAATCGGCATAGCCGTCGCATTCCAAAAACAAGGAACGCCGGAAAGCCATATTACCTCCGTCGCCGCCGCAGGCTTTATGTCGAGCCGAAAGATACCACGTCATATTATATTGCATGCGCTCGAAAACCGCCCTGCCTGCCGCAAGTGTGTCATCGTCTGCGTAGTTGGCGTAACCGAGAACTATATCCGTGCCCTCAGCAAAGCATGACGACATGGCTTTAAGCCACAAGTCCGTTACCGGGGCGCATGTGGGACGGGTCATAACAATCCATTCGTGCCGCGCAGCCTTTACGCCGAGCGATACGGCAAGTTTTGCGTGGCTCACATAGCGTGCCGTGACGGGCACAAAGGTATGTCGCAAATTCGAATAGCGGTTCTCCATGCGTTTCAACACCTCGGGAGTGGAATCGGAAGAGCAATCGTCAACTACAACCACCTCGAATTTCACACTGCGCTGCTCCATTATTTTCGGCAAATTGGTTTCGAGCGCATCGCCTTCGTTATGGCAGCAAATAATCACGGTCATGGATTTTTCTCCGCCGCTTTCAAGCAGGTTTCCGTCTGTCTTCGACAAGGCGCGATAGAGCTTCGTGCGAAACAGGACGAATGCCAAAAGTCCGAGCACGGCACACGCGCCGGCAAACATCAGTATATCTGTATAATATGACAGGACAAAAGCCATGGTTTTACTTTGTTTTTTCGTTATACATCCTTCCGCGAAAAGCAGCAAGCGTAATGGCGGTGGCAATACCGGCATTCAGGCTTTCCACGGTGGTACGTCCTTCGGGATAAGGGGGAATAAACAGACGGCGGGTAACGGTTTGTTCCACTTCTTTCGAGATACCGTTGCCCTCGTTTCCTATAACTATCACACCGCGTGGCTCAAGCGGCGCACCGAAAATGTTTTCGCCGTCGAGGAATGTGCCCCAAACCGGAGCGTTGCAGGTTTTGAGCGCGGCGGGAAGGTCTGTGTATGAAACCTTCACCCGTGCCGCAGAGCCCATTGTGGCTTGCAAAACTTTCGGAGAGTATAAATCGGCGGTTGCTCTCGAACAAAACACACGGCGTATGCCCATCCAGTCGGCAGTACGTATGATAGTGCCGAGATTTCCGGGGTTCTGAATATCGTCGAGAGCCAGACACAGCTCGCTTTCAGCCACTGCGGAAACATTATCAGCCTCCTCGTCCTCCGGTTTCTCAAAAACCGCGAGCACACAATGCGGAGTGGTCAAAAGTGTAGCGCGTTCCATGAGCACATGACTGACATATTCGGGAACAACTCCCTCGGGCACAAAACCCAAATCCGCACCGTCCTCGACATAAAGGCTGCGGCAGCGGAAAGTGCCCCAAAGTTCGCCAACAAGTTTGGGACCTTCGGCTACAAACAGCCCTTCGCTGTCGCGGCGTTTTTTGAGAGCGAGAGAATGAATGAACTTTATTTCGTTTTTACTAAGCATCTTAGTGCGCCAAAGTTTATAGTTAGCGCAAAGTTACGAATTTAAGTGCACAAATCACGGTTTCCGTACCGCCCTCATCAAACATCTTCGCGTCTGAGAGCCTTGCCCTGTATCATTTTTCCCAAACACGCCCGTAGGTTTACATTTTTGTTTACCTACGGGCTTAAAAAGAAAATTTCCAAATACGTTTGGTTGGGAAACATATCCGTTGGTCCTACGGCTTTGCGGGAAATGAGGGGAAACAATGTTAAAAAACGGCATTATACACTCATTTATTTCAAAAATACAAGGGGTAGCGGAAAGGGCTTGTACAGGGGATTGCGAGACATAAGGCATCTTGCAAAAAATACAAGGCACATATTTTAAAATACAAGGCACTTGTTTTGAAATAAGTGCCTTGTATTTTTTAACATATTTGAACCATTGAAAAAAGCGACGGGATTTGTCTTGTTTTTATGCCCTACGTTTCGCTTCAAAATTGCTTTCTAAAGAATGCCACGCCTTATATGATAAAAGTTCGGGCGTTACTTTTTCAAGCAACGCCCGAGCCGTATGGTTCTTTCCCCTGTCATTCAGGGAAAGCATGGTCTTTTTTCAATCTTCCCAGTTCCAACCGTCGTAATGACGGGATTGGGCTTCCTTTCCTTCGGTGTCATCGCCTCCGTTAACGAACTCGCTTTTGCCGTTTACTTTCACCTGACTTTTCTCAGGAGACACGGCAAACATCGCGGTAGCACCGGCAACGCTGTACTTGCGGACTTGGGGTTTCGTATATTCTTTTTTATTCATAACAATGTTCACTTTTTCAGCACTTTGTTGTGCCCGTTTATATATACTCCCTTTTGCAGGTTCTTGAAGTCCTGCATCTTCACTCCGTCGGTGGAGTAAATATCCGCGTCGCCGCTTTCGGGAGCAAGAATGTTCTCTATTGCCGTTGGCATACCGTCTATGACAAGTTTAATGGGGCGACTGCCGGCTGATTCGTGCTCCTTGAAATATGCGCGATAGCCTTTCATCGTGCTCTTGCCCATTGAACGATAGAATGTGTTGGAATTGAAGAAATATGTTCCGTTTGGCAGAGTTATTTTACCTTTATAGTTGCCCACATAATCATAGTCTGTGCCGGTTGCCACGGGTTCTCCGCTTTCAATGGTTACGTTGTCGAAATTGAAAACCCCGTTTTCGGTGGAAGTGGTCAGGAGGAAAGGCACATTTGCAACCACCTTGTCGGAAGAATTAAAGTAAATCACTCCGTCATTCCTGCTGTTGTCGTAGGCATATACCCGGGCATCGCTGCCGAAAGCCGCCTGAATCTGCGCTTCATTGAGCGAGAACGGCAGACATACGGTATTATAATATTGCGTACTGAACTTGCGCGTGAGTGTTACGTTTATCTTTCCGCTCACATCGGGCATAGCCTCCGATTCGTCAAAGCTCACATATCTTTTCTGGGCAAAATTGCCAACAATACTTATATCTCCGTCAACGATGTCGGCAGGTATTGTGAACGATCCGTCGTTTCCGAACTTACTTGACAGATATTTTATCTCGCTCCACTGACGATTGTTGTTAACATATTGCTCTCCGCTCAGATTATAACCGTGGCGCACCACAATATTGTCGTTTTCGAATCCGGGCGCAGGTTCTATTTTTATGCCGAAACTCTTTCCGAAAGCTGTGGAATAGTTTATGAGCGAAACATTGTCGCTTGTGGTCAGGCTGCCATTGCGGTTCTGCGCGTTTACAACTACATTGTCGCCGTGCACATTGAGAAGCACATCGATTATACCGCCTCCGTTGTTCACGATGTTCTGCATGTTCACGGAATTGCTCCCGTCTCCGCCGCCGGCATCGATACAATTCCAATCCACTTTGAATCTCATTCGGTAAATACCCGGTTTCGTGGAAGAGGGAATGGTAAATGCGGGCATGGACAAGGTTTGGCGTCTGTCGCCTGTCAGAGAACTCCCGGTTGTGGTGTACAAAGTGTTCTCGTCGGATGCATTGTACGCCGAATAGGAAACGGCTTCGCTTGAGGAAGAATTGACTTTGTTTGTAATTACCGGCGTAAATTTCCCGTCGTTATTGTAATCTATATAAGCGTAAGCGTGCATCCAGGTGCCCTGATAGTTCACGGCGGGAGTATAAGAGTTTCCCGCTTTCACATTCCAAACAATGCTTGCCGTAGCATCCTTGTAAACGAGATGATAAAGGGCATCGGTAGTTTCGGGAGCGTAAGAATATTCCGCATCACGGCCTTTGAGCGAAACGCCTTTCAAATATCTTATTCCGCCTGTGCTGCTTGATTCGCGCGTATTGGTTTGCGTTTTGTCGAAGTTCACGGAATAAACTTCGTCTGTCGGTTCCGGCTCGGGTTCCACGGTTCCTCCGCTCGATGTGAACGGACCTCTGCGCTGCGAAGAGCTGGAATTTACTTCAATCTGGTCTATGTAGCACGCATAATCTTGGGTAAGGGCATGAGGAGATGCGAGATCGGGGACAATAACAAAGCTGTAAACTTTCACACCCGTTACTGTTTTTATCGGGAAAACCATGTCGCACCACTGGTTTGCGGTCATGCTATAATTTGATTCAACCCAAAATTGCTCTATGTCGGTAGGTTCTTCGGTGAACGACACTCTTTTTCCCAACCCCACGAGCATTACTTTCGAAGTGTTCGGCTTGTAAACCAGCACATGTACGTATTTGGTGGTTTCGGAAGTTGACAGCGGGGAATTCAAGTCCACTCTCACGCCGAACGTATTGCTTCCGAATCGCGAGCGTTGCACTCCGAGTATTTTTGTTGTCTTGTTTGATATTCCCGCCCCCGTATTGTTAAAGCAGTTGTTTATGACTTGCGCGTTGCCTTCAAGCGTTCCGGTGCGGAAAGGAGACTCTTCCCATGTGTCATAAACCCCTACGCTTTTATAATCCTGCGTGTCGAATGTTACGGATGTCTGTGCCGCAGCAGCTAATGAGAGCGCGGAAAGAGCCAATGTATATATTTTGTGATTCATGTTCTTTTCCTCCTCTTTAATATATGGATACAGTGTGGAGCAAGGGGCATGCTTTGCTCGAGGTTATGTTTATTTTTACGTATCTCGCATTTACGCCGCCAAGATAGCTGCGACTTGTGCTGCCGTTCAGGGGAATTATTCGTTTGTAACCTATTGTGGTTTGGGTAATTCCCGTTGCCGCCGTTGTCCACGAGCTTCCGTCCGTGCTGCATTGGATGTTGAAACCTTTTACACGCTGTCCTTTCTTAATATACTCCTGCAGGGCTACGTAGTGAAGCATTTTGATGCTGCCGAGGTCGAACGTAATCGAGGCGGTAGTGGTGTTATCGTCTGTTGCCCAGTACGTATCCTTGCTGCCGTCGTTCAAATTCGATGCCACATAAGTTCTGTTTTTTCCCGCTTGGCGTGTAGCGGTTGCCGTAACGGTTGCCGTTTTTGCGAGATCCGTTCCAAGGCGCGTGGTCATCATCTTGCCGAGTTCTTCGAGCACTTTCACGTCTGCATCGGGCAATACGCCGGCTTTGTTAGGCGGAAAGTTAAGAATAAGAGTAGAGTTTCTGCCCACTGTTTCCATATACATTTGAAATAGTTCCTCTGCAGATTTTACGGTTTCGCCTCTGTGCCAGAACCAGCCCCTGCTTGTTGCCTTGGCATCGCTCTCGCCGGCATTCCAAAGCCAGCAATCCTCAACACCGGTACCGCATGTGGCAGTATTTTCTTCCCACGGGTGCATTCCCCAATTGGTTTCGCCGGCAACGCCATTCTCATTGCCTATCCAGCGAGCCTCGCCGCCTACGCCCCACATCACACAATTTTTTGCAAGGCTGTGAACTTTGTAACGCAAATTGGGGACATCGTAATAAACATAACGGTCAATGTTGACAGTAGTATAGCGTCCGCCATAATATCCGTCCCCTCCGTTTGCGCCGTCAAACCACATTTCAAATTGGTCATCGCCATATTGGGCGAGTTCTTCGCATTGCTTTATGAACACTCGGTCTATGTAGTCCTGTGTGCCGTAATCCCTACTGTTTCTGTCCCACGGCGAAACATAGAAACCGTATTTCATTCCGAGTTTGCGGGCCGCTTCGCCAAACATCTCGGGAATGTTGGTTTGTCTGCCGTAATTGGAACTGTTGCTTACGTTATGCTTTGTGGTGGATGTGGGCCAGAGGCAAAAACCGTCGTGGTGTTTCACAACGGCAATGCCGCCTTTCATCCCCGCTTTCTTACATGCCGTGAGCCATTGCTCGGGATTCGGAATCTGAGTGGGAGCAAAAGTAGTTTCTCTCTCATTTCCGTAACCCCACTCGTTGCCTGTGTAGGTGTTCATGCCGTAGTGGAAGAAACCGTAGAATTCGGTTTCGTTCCAAAGCAGTTGCCTTTCGCTCGGCACGGGGTGAACCGGTGCGGGTTCGTTGTCCGCGTTCTCCGGCACCTGCGTTTCGTCCAAAGCCAACTGAGCCGCGCTCCCCAAAGGAAGCATCAGCGCGCCGCAAAGGCACAGATAGTGTAATTTCTTCTTCATATCACTTATAGTTCTTGGTTATACCAATTTTCGGCCTCCCGCCGGGGCGATGGAATGTCCTTTTCGGACGGGTTTCGAATGCTAATTTTGACGCTCAAAAAGGGTATTGGTTTACAGACACTTATAATCGCGAAAAATATAAGGCATATATTTTGAAATAAGTGCCTTGCATTTTAAAATACATGGCTTGTATTTTTTGCGATAAGCCATGTGTTTTTTTTCGCAACGCAAAACGCCTTTCCAACATCCCACCGTGCGGCGGAAACCGACGCGGTTTCGGGTGCGTATATGCCGGACATTTATCGCCGTGTCCGCATGTGCGCCTACGCTTGCAGCGTACCCACTGTTTCATACCCCGGTGGGCTGCCTCCACAGCCCGGGTATATACACGAAAAACCCATACACATCTTATCTGTAAAGACATGCATGGTGTTTTTCGCTTAATGTTTCTGTCGAACTGCCTTTGCAGAAAGGGCAAAGTCAAAGATTTTTTCTACCGGTTACATTATAACTCGGAATCTTTCTTGTAAAGTTTTTTATCGCTTCTCGCATTTTGCAATTACAGCCATACAAAGATTCCCTGTCAGGGTATTTCATATCACCGCCGCCGCTTTCGCAGGGAGAGACAGCCAATCAGGACTTTACAATCTTATATCTTCTTCTTTTCTTTCTTAACTTTTTTAGTTCGACATCGGGGTTAACACCCTGTATTACCATTCAAAATCCCATCCGGACTCGTTCTTGCGTGAATCAAGCTCCACACCGCCTTCTTCGGAACCTTCTATTATATTACCTTCTTTGTTGCCGTCGACGCCCCAACTCCTAGTTTCGAGAACAGAATCCTTTATGTTCAAGGAGAGAACGTCCATTTCCGGCTTTTTATATATTTTCTTTTCCATCTTGTTCATGTTTGTTTGCAGTGTTACTTAACCAAATGAGTTTTGCCTTTGAAAATGTAGAGACCGGCGGGCAATCCCTCGAGCGAAGAAGCGTTGTCGCGAATCTTCACACCGTCCACGGTGTAAACCGCATCGGATGTCTTTTCGGCTCTGTCGTTTGCAATTACCTCGTCAATGCTTGTTACGCTGCCGTCGCCTATATTGAATTTGATGGAATTAGTTCCTGTATGATCAACGAGCCATCCACGGAAACCTTTAATGGCGTTAGCCTTTTTCAGGTGGTACATATCGCCGCGGCTCCAAGCATACGCTCCGGCCTGAGGTCCATTTGTTGCGTCGAGAGCCACATACGTTCCAAAGAAATCTACTTGTGCGCCCGTAATTACGGCACCTTCGGCAGGCTGTCCTTCGGTTGGTTTTATTGTAAGTGTACCGTCGGTAATCTTATCTCCGTCAAGCGAACAACGACCTATGAGATACATTTTGCCGCTAACCTTTGTACCGTCGACAAGTTCCAAGTTCATATCCACGCCATTCTTTGTGGGTTTCACAAGATACATCTGCGCCGGTTTAATGGCTATTCCTTCCTGGCTAAGATCAACTGTCCGGAAATCTATGCTGCTTTCGCAGCCTGTTACACCGCCTACGCCTGCGAGCTCGGCAACTTTAACGTCATCGCCAAAGGCTTGTTTCACCTGCGCATTGGTCAAACCGACAGGAGTAACAAACGAGTTCCACTTGTTGAGTGTGAACTTGCGTTTCAAATATACAGTTACGTCTTTGTAATCCTTGCCTGTGGCTTTCTTCATATAATCTTCGCTCGTAGAATCTTCGTCAAGAACAAAGATTGAAGCCTTGCTCTTACCCACATAACGGACTGCAAAATTATCTACTCCCACATAGTCGGTATCATAATAGTAATATGTTGTAGGAAACGAGGTAAGGTAGCAAGCAGAAGACTTTGTTGCATCATCTTTCTTGATACCAATTTTTATATCATCCTCAGCGTTAGCAGAGATTACCACCTTGACGGTATATTTACCGTTTTCGTTGTCATACAAAGCTTTGCCGGCTGCAAGTTTCTGCTCTTCGGTTACGGTAGTTCCGCGATAATATGAACGCAAGGTGCATTTTGTAAACTGGCTTCCCGTATTTACGAGCGAAGCTTCCTTGGTTACGTCGCCCACTGTTACGAAAAGTTTTGCTTCATGTCCCTGATAGAAACCGCGGCACTCTATTTCATAAACACCGTCTGCAGGAGCTTTGAAAGTTTGAGACACTTCACCAATACCGTCAAAACTTGCAAAGCTGTATTTTCCGTTTTCCTTACTTTCTATACTTACTTTCCGGAAAACCGCAGCGTCCCAATTATCGGTAGTTATTTTACCATGGTGATTATCTTTGTCATAAAAAAACCAATCATAGCGTTTGTCTGTTCCGGTACCGCTTCCTTTTATACTGTCTGTCCATGCAGAAAATTTGCCATGGTTGCGGTCGAACATAGGATCGGTTACGAGATATGTAAAATTAGCATTCAATCCCCCTCCTGCTTCTATCGATTTATTATAAACGTCCTTTATTTCCGATTTCGGAACAAGAATCCACTGATAATATGCAGCTTTTTCCATTCCGGAAGCAAAAGTGGAATTGAATACCTCAGTTGTTGTAAAAGTTGCGGTATCGCCTACGAAAACATCACAGCCTCTGTCAGGACCTTTCTCGGGATTTACGCCGTAGGAAGCACCCATGTATAATTCAAGGTTGCCTTGCTTTGTATTGGTCAGGGTTTCCTTCATATTATATACGAAGTTATCTTCCAATCCCCCGACAAGTTCAAAAGTCCAGGCTTTGCCGTAACTACCGTTAGCGGTTCCTTCAATCTGGGCTTCCATAATGGGACCAAAAGTATTAGAATCTCCCCATTTTCCCAACGAAGTATAATCGGGATAATTTATTCCCAAATATTTTGCATTTTTAAAATCACCATTTTCTACGTTTGATTTTATGACATAAGTGTTATTGCCATTGTAAACCAAGCCCATCATGGTTCCGAAGTCCAAATAGAGCATCATGCCCTGGACTCCCCAGCCGCCACCTGCTGTCATGAATTTACCCGTACCTACATTGTACAGAAGAAATTCCTCTTTGAGATTAGTTACATCCGCTCCTTTCCAACGCATAGCGGATGGCCGGCCGGATGTTTGCGCATAAGATGTAAACGGCATGGCTGCAAATCCTGCTGCAGCAAGTACCGTGCCCATAAAAAACTGTTTTATTCTTTTCATTGTACCTATTATATTTTATTTAATTGTTATTATTCACGCATTTACTTGTGCTTTTCCTAAATAATCTTGTTGTCGTAGAATTTATCTTTGTTGCTTTATTTATATTTATCGGGTGCAAAAATACATAAAACTCCTCTTTTGTCAAGTATTCAAAAACAAAAAAAAAAAACGAAAAAGATACTAAGCAGTGTTAAAACCTTTTTATTTTCTAAAATTACACCGTGTTTTTCACCCCTTTCGGGACGCTCTAAAAAACATAAGGCATCTTGTAAAAAATACAAGCCATATATTTTAAAATACAAGGCACTTATTTTAAAATAAGTGCCTTGTATTTTTCGCCAAAATTGACATCTGATTATCAATAACTTACAGAAACCGAAAAAATGTGTGGTTATAGCTTGGACACGCAGGCATGATTTTCTGCAAGAACAGGCGGAATATTCACAAATCATGCGTTTGCGGCGCAAAAAGGAGCAGCACACAGCGGAGGGAAGCATAAACCGCACAAACACATACCTGTAAGTGTTTGCCGGTGAGTATTATGCCACCATTTCGGTGAGTATTCTTTCGAGTTCCTCGCCCGTGAGATTAAGATGAAATTTGCCGTTATACGCCACGGAAATGCCGCCCGTCTCTTCGGATACCGTTATGGCAAGCGCATCGCTCTTCTGGGTTATGCCCATTGCGGCACGGTGGCGCAGACCGAGGTTGCGCGGAATATCTTCGTCGTGAGAAACGGGAAGAATGCAGCCTGCCGACGCAATGCGATGGTGGGAAATTATCATGGCTCCGTCGTGGAGCGGACTGTTCTTGAAAAAAATGTTTTCTATGAGGCGTTGCTTAATTTCCGCGTCTATTATCTCACCCGTTTTTTCAATGTCGCCAAGCCCTATGTAGCGTTCGTAGACTATGAGAGCCCCTACTTTTTGCGCGCTCATGGACATGCACGCCCTGACAACGGGAATGATGCTGTTTTCGCTTACTATATTGGCGTTTTGGGAGGGTCGCGAAAAAAAGTGGACTATCTTGCCTATGGAGTGCTGGGTTCCGAGCGAGGAGAAGAAGTTACGGATGTCTTCCTGAAAGATTATGATGAGTGCAATGGCACCAATGTTCACGGCTTTGTCCATTATGGAGCCGAGGAGACTCATGTTGAAAATCTTCGAAACGAATATCCACATTATTATGAACACGAGTATTCCCATGAAGATGTTTCCGGAGCGCGACTCTTTCATTAAGCGGTAAATATAAAAGAGCAACATTGCCACCAGCAGTATATCTATTATGTCTTTTACAGAGAACGAGAGCATTGGCGCGGTATGTTTAGAGAAGTGTTTGCTTTACTATTTTCACGGCTTCCACTGCCGCCCTCACGTCGTGCACCCTGAGAATGGACGCACCCTTCATGAGGGCTATGGTATTGCACACCGTGGTTCCGTTAAGGGCTTGCGAAGAGTCGGTGTCGAGCAATTTGTAAATCATTGACTTTCGCGACACGCCCACAAGCAGCGGCAGTTGCCACACCTTGAGGTCTTCGAGCCTGTTGAGCAGTTCGTAGTTTTGTTGCAAGGATTTACCGAAACCGTATCCCGGGTCAATGATTATGTCTTTTGCCCCGAGAGCGTGCAACCGGTTGATTCGTTCGGTGAGAAACGAGACGACGCTCTGCATGTAGGGCACTTCGGCATCGGCATGCGAGGTAAGCGGTGCGTCGGAGTGCATGTTGTCGATGCTGCCTCCGATGTGCATTAATATATAAGGCACTCCGAGCCGGGCAACCGTGGAAAACATGCGCTTGTCGCCCTCACCGCCCGAAACATCGTTGATTATTTCCGCGCCATATTCCTCAACGCACATTTTTGCAACGTCGGCGCGAAAAGTATCTATGCTCACGGGCATTCCCGGAACGGCTTTTCTTACAACCGAGAGCGCACGGCGCAGGCGCGACATCTCTTCGGATTCGTCAACATCGGCAGAGCCGGGGCGCGTGGAGTAAGCTCCGATGTCTATAATGCTTCCGCCCTCGCCGGCTATCTGTTTGGCGCGGCGCAGAATGGCATCCTCGTCAAAGGTTCTCGACTTTTCGTAAAAAGAATCGGGAGTTACGTTGAGAATACCCATTACTTGCGGCTCGCCAAGATTCATCAGCGAGCCGCCAAGATTCAATGTATAAGGAACAAGTCCCTTCATTTCGTATGTGTTTGCGCGACTTTGTGCAGGACAAGCCTCTCACCGGGTCGCAAATCCTTATTTTTTAGACGCAATCAGTTCGTAGTGTCCCTGTTTTACGTTTACTGTGAATCCCTCTGCGGTTTTCTTGGCAGATGTAACGCCTTTGATTTTTGCGGCAGGCTGTCCGTTGACCGTAAGATTCGGCATGCCGGCAGCGGGAACGTATATGGTGGCGTTTGAACCCACAGGTACGTCGACAATTATGCGCACACGGTCGGAATTATGACTGACATTGCTCGAAACACGTCCGTATGGCGACATTTTCGAATAGGTTACGCTTTCGAGGCTGTCGGCAAGCACGGGACGCACAATGAGATGTTTGTAAGCCGGAGATTCGGGATCGGAATTAACACCTGCGAGCCGGCGATAGAACCAAGTGAGACAGCAGCCGAGGAACGGGTGATTTTCGGAATTCTGTCCGTCAAACTGTTCCCAAAGTGTGGTTGCACCGTTTTTGAGCATGTATCCGAACGAGGGGAAGTCGGTTTGATTCATGGCGGTATAGGCTATGTTGTTTGCGCCAACCTTTGCCAATCCTTCGAAAAGCACTTCCAGGGCAATGTAGCCGCAGTTCAAGTGTCCCTTATATCTGACACCGATTTCATCGGCAAGTATCTTTTTCAGTTCGGGACGCTTTTCGGCAAGCCCCATCTCGACAGCGAAAGAATTGCAACCGAAATCGCCGTAGCCAAGAGTGTCGTTCTCGAAATAAACTTTGTCGTAAGCATCCCTTGTTTTGTCGGCGAGGTCGCGGTAATGCTTTTCGTCGGCATCGTTACCCATTACTTTCGCCATTTTGCTCATTCTGTCGGCACAACGCCAGAGCATGTAAGTATGAACTTTGTCATCGCCCGGGAATTTATAGGGAGGAACCCAATCACCAAGGTTCATCCAGTAGCAATCTCCGTTGTCAATTGCATTCTTTCGGCTTTGATGCATTGTTCCGTCGGGTTTTACCCACGTCAGCATATAGTCTATTTGGCGTTTCGAAGCGTTATAGTTTTCGGCAATCACCTTCTTGTCGCCATAATTCATGTAATATTCCCACGGCATGATGCTCATGGCGGCACCCCAAGCCACTCCGCCGCCGGCACCGGGGCACCATGGAGCGGAATTGGGCACATATCCCGTTTCTTTATCCTGAGAATCGCGCATGGAATTGAACCAGCTGCGGAAGAAAGCGGCTCCGTCGAAATTGTGCATCACCGTGGAGCAAACTGCTTGTCCGTCGCCGGTGTAAGGTATTCGCTCGCGGTGGGGACAATCACTCTCCACGCCGCTATGAATATTGTCCTTTTCGGTGCGCTGCCATACTTTGTTTATGCGGTTGAACAGTTCGTTTGAAGTTGTGAACACCGAATTTACTTTCATGTCCGTATTGACGGCTTCGGCAACTATCTGGTCGGCTGTGGGGGTGAATCCCGTAACGGTTACATACCTGAAGACGTACCACGTGAACTGTGGCGCGTAATCCACGGGGGAACTGTCCTTGAACGTGTAGCTTACTTCCTGGGAGTAAACGCTTTCATATTTAATCTTGATGGTTTTGTCCTTTTCGCCCACAATGTTTTTCAAACGCACATGTCCCGAAATCATTTCGCCGAAGTCTATTGTGCAGCTTCCGTCGGGATTGCTTTTGAAGGCAACGGGGTTCAGCGTCTCGGTTATACGGTCGGGATTAGTGTCGAAAGCCACGAGTTTTCCGTCGGGTGCTTTTCTTTCCACGGCATTCTGCCACGAACTGTCGTCGAAATCGGCATTACACCATCCGCTCACCTCCTGACGGGCATCATAACGCTCGCCGTCGTAAATATCACAGTGAACCACGCCGCTCTTACGGGCTTTCCACGTGGGGTCGCTCACAATTGTTTGTTTCGAACCGTCGTCATAGGTTATTTCAATCTGGCAAATGAAACGCGGAGAGCCGAACGCACCGAGTCTGTCCACTCGCGTGTCGAAATATCCCGAAGCCACCATTGCGCCTGCGGCATTCCTGCCGGAGCGCAATAGTTTTGTTATATCGTATTGCAAATATGACACGCGGAATCCCGAAGATTTCTCGTCGAGCGATATGGCACGGCGATATTTAAGATTGGGACGCGACGTGTAGTTGGTGAAATTGGGCACAAGAAGGTCGTTGCCCACTTTCCTGCCGTTGAGAAAGAATTCGAAATAACCCAAACCGGTTACATAAGCTTTGGCGGAGCGTATGCCCGACTTTACATCGAACCCCTTGCGCAGGTAAGGCACAGCCGGAAATTCGGGATTGCAGTGTCCTGTTTTGAGATCGAGCTGCGGTTCTTCGTTCTGCCACGGCGCACCTATCCATTTAGCTTTCCATGAATCTATTCCGGTGGTGAACTTTTGAGTTTGGCTCCATTTCGAAGCCTTTCCCTTACCGTTCCACACCATTACGCGCCAGTAATAGTCGGTTGCCTCGTTGAGCTTCCCGCCTTTGTAGTTCACGAGATACGAATCTGCGGATTTTACTTTCTTACTGTCCCAAACGTCGACCTTACCCGAGCTTAACGCTTCGGGAGATGTGGCAACACAAATGCGATAAGCTTTCTGCACTTCGCCCATGGTGCCGGCAGCAGCCTTGTTAATCCACGAAAACCTCGGGTTTTCGTCCGCCGATTTCGGGGTATTGATGAGAATATTATCGTTCAACTGTTCAACCCTCAGGTTTTCGGGGGTAATCTGACCGTATGCAGCAAGAGCCACAAGCGTTGATGCCATTATGCCCGCACGTTTGAAAAATTGTAGATTCATTTTATTTTCGTGATATGATGTTTGGTAAAAACGTTATATATGTCATGCAAATATACACAATCCGCATGAAATAGTGCAAACGGATTAAAGAAATGAACACAGGCTCCGGCAGACTGATGGAAAACGCCGGGGAAAGCAAAATCCGTCTCATTGCGCAACCCGCACGGCGATGCCGAAAAAAACACATGGCTTATCGCAAAAAACACAAGC
>ENA-ORRN01000572-ORRN01000572.1-human-gut-metagenome-genome-assembly--contig:-NODE-572-length-28860-cov-95.106995_pt1 | contig 28860 bp, 29 predicted proteins | sample MGYA00242174_ERZ509132 | MGnify/ENA primary metagenome ERZ509132 (study PRJEB26280, sample SAMEA2338671) | human gut metagenome | biome: human gut; feature: human-associated habitat; material: faeces... | reverse complement strand
GCCGAATTCTTCAGTCATTTTTCGTAATATTGCATTTGCCTTTGGACTCTACCGCTTGACCAGATATTGATTTTGCGTTGTTTTTTCTTTGGTTGTCTCCATTATTTTTATTACTTTTGCAGTTAAACTCAGCGAGTTGCATTGCTACACCCGAAGTATTGTGATGCAAAGATACAACAATACTTTCGATTAAGCACAATAAAACTTGTGTTTTTAAGAATTATTAACAGTTGAGCAGAACAATACTTATGTTGAAAGACAAGATACAGAAGTACCTCACGGAGCAACGAAGAACCGTGAAAGACTTGGCTAAACACATCGGCATGTCCGATACGGCCATCCGCAACATCTACTCGCGGGATAGTTGCGAATTGGCCACTCTGCGAAAAATCGCGGAGTTTTTCAGCATATCCGTCACTGACCTGCTTGAGGAGTCGGATGTGAGAATTGACATCAAGGATGTTGAACGCAGTTTTAACCCCGGTCAGAACGACCCCGAGACTATACAGAAACTTGCAGACATCATTGATGAGCAGCGCAAGAGAATAGACCAGCTGACAGACAAGTTGCTTGAGATGAAATGAAATGGTTTGTTCCAGCCATTATAATCGGGCTTGTAGGAGGCATGTTTGATGAATTCACCGATTTGCATAAGATTTGGTGTTTTCTCATAGGGATTTCCGCTTTCTTCTTATTCATTCTGGTTAAATCAGTTATTCAGACTGCGAGAACCATGAAAGAAACCAAAGGGCGCAAGAAGATTTGGCTCGACCAAGACAACAACACCCATGAGGGCATATAAAATCGAAGACATGAACGGAGAATGGCCATTTTGTGAAACAGACCCGCTGATGGACGAACTTAAACACGCCGCCTTTGAGTATCTGCTGCTCAACCCCGGTTCAGAGTTCTGCGATTGGCGGCAGGGCCTGATACAAGAATACCCCACCGAGGTTGTTGACGCTTTAGGAAACGACCCCGATGAGATTTATTCAGACCTCGCCAATCTTTGGCAAGATGACTATCTTGACCCGACTACAGGCATCGAGCAATCCTATGCCGAATGGGCGCAATGTTTCAGTAACGAGCCTTCGGTTGGAATTTACTATTTTCTGGTGGACGCTTGCAAGGATTTGAGAAGCATGGGCAGGAAATTTCCCTAACCGCGAGAAACGCCGATTTAAGGCTGCAAAAATCTTCGGAGGCTCAATCCCTCAACTTGCGCCACAAATCGCGGCAGAACGCAAATAAACAGCCTTCACGGGCATATTACAAAGAAACATGAAACAGACAAAAGCAAAAACAAAAGCCGATGAGAATAACATAATAACCTCCGCACAGATTTATCTTAAACAGTTCGCGTTCTCCGGCTGGCGCAAAATAGTTTTGTTCCCCAAAAATCTGTGTGGCTCTCATAATCAAGGACTTCGATTAGCGGCGCAGGCTGCAATCGAATAAAAGGACTCTAATAAGTGCAACTTAGGCTGTAATTTCCCTGCAAATTCAGGAAATTACAGCCTAAGTTATTCTTAGTAAGTACGAACCACATTATATGTGGCCCACTTCGGCAAAGCGCGGCATAGAACTACCGTTGCGAACTACCCGTTCGAAGAACATTCGCTCGGGACGTACCCAGTATCCTCGGTTGCCATAAAGTGCCTGATATGTAACCTGACGGTCAAGGGTTTCGCTGTCTTTGGCATGGCAAACGAGGCGATATGAATTGCCCTTGAAATGTCGAAATAGCCTTTGGGATGAGCGCGGGAATTGCGCCAAAGTCGCCCTCGCCACAGGAGCCAACGTTGACTTCACATTATCGGGGGTCATCGTATGCGGACCATCATACTCGATGACGGTGCTATAGTATTTACGGAACTCTTCCTTAGTTTTGGCGAGCGTGTCTTGCAACCCATAAAATCCAACGACCTTATCCCGATACCATTCATCATAGCAGTCAAATTGATGATTTTCCATTTCTTGAAAGACGTCAATCAATTCCAGCGTTATCTCATAGCTTTGGATGCCGTCGGCTCTGCGTGATTTGAAATTATGAGTCCCTATACGCAATCTTAGGAAGTTCGTCATCCGAAACATCGAACTGCAGAGCAGCGCCGGCGCTCCGACAATCTTAATCAACTGTTGCCCAAGGAAAGCGCCATAACTGCTACCTATAATCAAATCCGGCTGTAATGTATCGCATATATCGAGAAGCATTTTTAGGGCATCTTCAGGGTTCACCGGCAGGTCGGGAGCCGTAATTTCAGCAACATCTTCCAGCTCCTTGCGCAGAGTCAGTGCCGGCGGACATTCGCCGCTCCAGTTTAAGCCGTGTAGAAACAGTATCTTCTTCATTTCTTTATACTTGTCAAAAATTACTTGTCAAAAAATCCGCAGTCAATTTCACTGCCTTCCCAAAAGCGGTAGACTGCCCTTTTACCGTAATAAACAGGTGCACGGCACCCGGAAATTCCACCCGTGTCACATTGGGATATTTTTGAGCAAATTCTTTCCCTTGGTCGCAGAGAATATCTCTTTGTGCATTGATTATCAGCATTGGAGGCAATTGCGTCAAAGCCGTATCGTTGGCGTGTGCCGGAGATATAAGGGGCTCGGTAGGATCTAAATCGCCTATATACGCCTTATTGAATACCTCCATAATACGGCCATTCAGGCCATAGCCGCGAGCATATTTATGCCAAGACGCAGAATCGTCGTTATAGGCCCTCAATACCGGATAAAACAAGACGAGCGATTGAAGTCTGAGCGGAATCGGTTGCTCCATTAGCGAAAGAGCCGCCGCCAATGCGAGGTTGCCGCCGCTGCTGTCGCCACCGACACTAACAAGACTACCACAAGAGCCCCATTCTGCGGCTTTGGCATACGCCATCTTGATTGCTTCTATACAATCTTCAAGCCCTTTAGGATAAGGCTTTTCGGGCGCAAGCGAATAATCCACAGCCAGAACTATTGCCTTACCTGTAGCAGCGACAGCATCACAGAACGCCGCACAGCTATTGATACTTCCGAAAGTCCAACCACCTCCGTGCAGATAAACCAATAGCGGCAATGGCTTTGGCTGCGGCTTCTCGGGCTTGAACAGACTCATTGCTATGCCTCTTGCATTGCCTTCGCCCTCGATTTGCACGAATTCGACATCCGGCGACGACTCATGAACAGTATTACGAGACTGTCTGACATTCCGTAACTCCTCCGGGTATCCGGCCATAGCCTCTATGATTGCATCAGCCTGACTGTCTTGCAGCCCCTGAGGCATTGACGACAGAAATGTTTCTGCCTCGGCACGCATAGTCATTGCCTCCTTATCTGTAACAATTGTCGGCACTTTCGCTTGCGATGTACACACTAAAGCGGCACCAATAAAAAATGTGCATAACGCTCCAATATATGTTTTCACAGACTCAATAATCTAAAGAAACTCAATCAGGGAATATTGCAACTTTTATTACGCCATCTTTTTTACCCTCGAAGATGCGATAACCTTCCGCTATCTTGCTCAGCGGAAGGCGATGAGTAATCAGTTTAGTTGTGTCAATCCTGCCTTCGGCAATCAGACGCATAATTTCGTCACAATCACTTGCATCTACACCCCCGAATTTGAAAGTCAAGTTTTTGCCGTACATACGTGGCAACGGAAGCATCTGCGGCTTATCATATAGGGCTACGACAGTGATGACGGCGTTCGGTCGGGCGCATTTCCACGCCATTTCAAAAGTCTTGTCTGTGCCGGCAACTTCTATCACTCGATCGGCACCGCGACTGTCAGTCAATTTGTCAAGTACCATCCGAGCTTCTTCCGGTCCGATCACGATAACATCAGGAAAATTGGCCTTGACAAACTTGCGCCTGCTTTCGTCAATTTCACATACCACAATGCGTCCTGGATTGTATAGCTCTACACACTGAAGGGTGCAAAGGCCTGTCGGGCCGCCACCAATGATAAGCACGATATCATCCTCGGAGATTTCGGCAATTTTGGCAGCCCAATATCCGGTAGCGAGTATATCTCCGACAAAAAGAGCCTGCTCGTCAGACACCTCGTCCGGGATATGCGTCAAACCATTGTCTGCATAAGGCACCCTGACATATTCAGCCTGAGCTCCATCAATACGGCATCCGAGCTCCCAGCCTCCTTTCTCGCAATTATTTACCCAACCGCGCTTGCAATAGAAACATTCGCCGCAGAAAGTCTCCACATTGACTGCTACGCGATCACCGGGCTTGACTTTCATGACATCAGAGCCTGTCGCTTCAACGACACCAACCATTTCGTGGCCGACTGTAATTCCCTTACATGCCCTCGGAACGCTGCCGTGTTTGATGTGTAAATCGCTTGTACAGATACTGCTCAAAGTGACACGTACAACTGCGTCTTTAGGGCTTTGAAGCTCCGGTTTTGCCTTGTCTGTGAAGTCAAATTTGCCATCGTCTATATATGTATATCCCTTCATATTTCTTACAGATTATTTCTTGAAAAGTATAGGGAATGAGCGCCTGATAAGACGCAACATTATCCTTTCTATATTTGATAGTTGTTTAGCGCCCAACCAATCAAAGAATGAATATGTGGCATCAGGCTTTTACCCTTATCCGTGAGCGAGTACTCTACTTTGGGTGGAACTTCGGCATAAATCTCACGGTGCACAAGCTCGCCTGCTTCCAGATTTTTAAGCGTTTCGGTCAGCACCTTGGGTGAAATGTCGGGGAGAGCACGCCCGATTGAATTAAATCGCGTTGCTTCGTTCTCGTAAAGCACACACAGCACCAGCATTGACCATTTTCCCGTAAATCGCGAAATAATGTTTCGGATGGGGCACGTCTGCGTTGCCGTATATTTTTTCAGATTTTCTTTGAGAGGTAAAGCCTTCATTTTCAATTTTAGTTACCTGAAAGTAAGCATTTTACTTATTTGTAAGTTCTTGTATATCAAGAATCATAATTGTAATTTTGCGCTATCAAACAGAAAGCGGATTACGTCCGCAAAGTTAATAAACAATATAAACCAAACCAAATGAGCGAGATTAAAATACTTGACAAAGGCGAAAAATTCGCCCATGCCTCGGTGGGTAACCTTACCGCTTTCGAGGGCAAGCAATTCATGAAAGATGCTATCGGCGCCACATCCTGCGAGGTTTCTTTCGGCACACTTTCCACCGGAACTGCCATTCCTTTCTTCCACAGCCACAAGTCAAACGAGGAAATATACATTGTCCTTTCGGGCAGCGGAAAGTTTCAGGTTGACGACAACGTTTTCGACATCACCGGGGGCTCGGTAGTCCGCGTGTCCACAAACTGTGACCGGAACCTCAAATGTACTTCCGCCACTCCTCTCTGCTACATCTGTATTCAGGCCAAAGAAGGCAGTCTCGGCGGCTACACAGCTACAGATGCCGTAGTGACCGAAAGAGAGAATCTTCTCTAAAAGCCTCACCGCATTACTAAAATCAAGCGCTTCCCGGATTTTTATCTTGGAGGCGCTTGATTCTTAATCGCCGTTTCGGGGCACATTGGCGACTTGCGACCCCGTACACGTATGTTTTCGCACCACCACTTCGATAAAACAATGCCACGATGATACGACAATGAATACTTATGTTTAACTTTGCGCAGATATCAAAGAGTTTATTGGCCGAACCAAACGCTAATACTCCATAGCACAAGATAATAACACCCGAACATCAGCACCTATCCATCTATCAATGTACAACAGCCATATAGTCGTCGGGATTGGTGAAGTCCTATGGGACATTCTCCCCGAAGGCCGGAAAATAGGCGGCGCACCCGCCAACTTTGCATACCACGTCTCACAATTCAGAATGCAAAGCCTCGTAATCAGTGCCGTTGGCGACGATGTCCTCGGTACGCAGATTTTGACCGATTTTCACGCTAAGGGCTTGCGCAACATCATCGCCACCGTGCCCTACCCTACAGGGACGGTACAAGTGGACGTCAACAGCGAGGGCGTGCCGCAGTATTCCATCGCCGAAAACGTAGCCTGGGACAATATCCCGTTTACACCCGAGTTGGCAGACCTTGCACGAAGCACACGCGCCATATGCTTCGGAACATTGGCGCAACGAAGTGCAACGACGCGTGCCACTATACATCGCTTCATTGATGCAATGCCGCATGACAGCGAGACACTGATAGTCTTCGATGCCAACCTCCGACAAAACTATTACGACAAATACGTCCTGGAAAGCTCGATGCGCCGCTGCAATATTCTAAAAATCAACGATGATGAACTATGCGCCATCATCAAAATGATGGACGACACAAGCATTGAGATACAATCATTGCAGCCCGAAACTATCAGACGATATGCAGCCAAGTTCATCAGCCGTTACAATCTGAAGATGATCATCCTAACCTGCGGCATCAACGGCAGCTATATCTTCACGCCCGAGATCACGACATTCTTGCCCACGCCGAAAGTAGATGTCATTGACACTGTCGGCGCCGGCGACTCGTTCACCGCCACCTTCGTTGCGAGCATCCTAATTGACAAGTCCGTAGTCGAGGCACACCGCAAAGCCGTCGATGTCGCCGCCTACGTCTGCACCCAAAGCGGAGCCATGCCCGCAATCCCGAAGCGACTCTTGCACTGATACACACCCTTTCAGGCCACGCCATTTTCTTTTGAGCCAAACTGCCGAACATGCTTGATGTATCACTCGGCCTTGATGTACATCAATTGCCGTTTCAACCGAATCGCCGCCCTTCGCACAGCCTCCTGCCCCAACCTCGCCATGATTGCCGGCGGTCGAAACTACTAATCACAATCCCATGTCAAACACCGGCTACCCGTGTCCTCTCCCGAGCCTGACAGACAGTCTGTCAGACCGCCTGTCAGACCGCGTAGGCGAGCACACATTTTTTTGCGATTCCCACTTGGTCATATCGGCGAAAAGTCGTAAATTTGCACTATAAAGCGTGATAGCTTCTGATGACAGCCGCAAGGCAAGCTCGGCGAAACAGACGCATGGCATTCCTATGGCACGGCATCCGGAAGCGACGCGCTTTTCACCGTTTTTTCCCAAACACACTTACATGGAAGAAAATCAAAAAGAATACAGTGCGTCAAACATCCAAGTGCTCGAAGGCCTGGAGGCCGTACGCAAGCGCCCTGCAATGTACATCGGCGACATCTCCTCCAAGGGACTCCACCACCTCGTGTACGAGGTCGTGGACAACTCCATAGACGAAGCTCTCGCCGGCTATGCCACGCACATCGAGGTCACCATCAACGAAGACAACTCTATCACCGTTGTCGACAACGGCCGCGGCATCCCCGTGGACATGCACAAAAAAGAGCATAAGAGCGCCCTTGAAGTGGTGCTGACAGTACTACACGCCGGCGGCAAATTTGACAAGGGCACCTACAAAGTATCTGGAGGCCTGCACGGCGTGGGAGTATCCTGCGTCAACGCTCTATCCTCTCATCTGCGTGCCGAAGTACGCCGCGGTGGTAAAATATATATGCAGGAATACAGTTGCGGACATCCGCTGGAAAGTGTCAAAGTCATCGGTGAGACAGACACCACCGGCACGACCATAACCTTCAAGCCCGATGACTCGATATTCACTGTCACCACATACGATTTCGACACGCTGTCCAATCGTCTGCGCGATTTGGCATACCTCAACGCCGGCATCACGCTCAAGCTCACCGACATGCGCGAGCTTGGCGCTGATGGCAAACCTCGCTGCGAAACATACTACAGCGCAAAGGGCCTGCGCGAATTTGTGGAATACATCGACCACAACAAGGAGTCTCTCATAGGCGATGTCATCGATCTCAACGTCGAACGCCAAGGTGTACCCATCGAAGTGGCCCTGACTTACAACACCAATTACTCGGAGACAATCTATTCGTTTGTCAACAATATCAACACAATAGAAGGCGGCACCCACCTCACCGGGTTTCGCCGCGGCCTTACATCCACGCTCAAGAAGTACGCCGAAGACAACAACCTGCTGAAGAATGCCAAAGTTGAAATCAACGGCGATGACTTCCGCGAAGGCCTTACGGCCGTAATCTCCGTCAAGGTCATGGAACCGCAATTCGAAGGCCAGACAAAGACCAAATTGGGCAACAGCGAAGTTATCGGCGCCGTACAGACCGCCGTATCCGATGCTTTGGGTACATATCTTGAGGAGCATCCGCGCGAGGCCCGGCTCATCGTAAACAAGGTCGTTCTGGCGGCACAGGCACGCCAAGCCGCATACAACGCCCGTCAGCGTATCCAGCGCAAATCGCCGCTCTGCGGCGGCGGACTTCCCGGCAAACTCAGCGACTGCTCGTCACGCACGGCCGAAGACTGCGAAATCTTCATAGTCGAAGGTGATTCGGCAGGCGGTACGGCTCAAGATGCTCGCGACCGTCGCTATCAGGCCATACTTCCGCTGCGCGGCAAGATTCTCAACGTCGAGAAGGCCATGGAGCACAAAGTCTTCGAGAACGAAGAAATTGCCAACCTGTTCCGAGCGCTGCGCGTCACCATAGGCACCGAAGAAGACCCGCACGAGCCCAACGTCTCCAAGCTGGCATACCACAAGATTATCATCATGACCGATGCCGATGTCGATGGTGCGCACATCGCCACACTTCTTATGACATTTTTCTTCCGCCGTATGCGTCCCGTCATCGAAAACGGGTATCTCTACCTTGCCACGCCGCCGCTGTACAAATGCAAGCTGGGCAAACTCGAAGAATACTGCTGGACCGACCAACAGCTTCAGCAATTCATCGACGAACATGGTACCAAGACAACGGTACAGCGTTATAAAGGCCTCGGCGAAATGTCCGCCAAGGAATTACGCGAAACCACAATGGCGCCAGGTCATCGAATGCTCAAGCAAGTGCACATCAGCGACGCCGTCGAGGCCGACCGCATATTCTCCATGCTTATGGGCGAAGATGTCGAACCGCGCCGCGAATTTATCGAACAGAACGCCAATTACGCAAATATCGACGCCTAAGCGCTGCCGCTCCCTTCCGGGTGCGCCATCTGCCAGGCTGTCATAACACCAACGCACGACGCCCCGGAAGCCTGTTTGCCCGGCCTCTTCGGGGCGTTAGCTTTAACCGGAAACCGACACAGCCACCAGACTACCGGGCTGCAAATCACCAAGCGACTAAGACAACATTCACACTCACCTCACACACAAGCACATGTCCAAAGACACATCCAAGGCAGGGCAGCCACGCAAAGCCTCCAAACTGCGCAAAGCCGTAGACACATACATCGCACAGCCTTCAGTCACGACATTCAACTACAAACAGGTGGCCGCCGCCCTTGGCATCACGGCCGAGACACAACAACGGGCCGTGGCCTTGCGCCTTGCCGAGCTGGCCTTTGACGGCGAACTTGTCGAAATAGCCCCCGGCAAATACAAGCGCCCCAGCCGCAGCGTCGATGCCATGGGCACCTTTGTACGCCGCTCCAACGGCAAGAACTCCGTAATCACCGATGATGACGGCGAGAGCATTTTCGTGGCCGAACGCAATTCCATGCACGCACTCAATGGCGACCGCGTGCGCGTAACCGTCGCAGCGCGTCGTCGCGGCATCGAACCCGAAGCCATAGTCACAGAAATAGTCGAGAAAAAAGACCAAACATTCATAGGAACCATCAAAGTAGAGAACAGCTTTGCCATACTCAACACCGACAGCAAGTTCCTGGCCACAGATATATACATTCCCAAGCGTCGCCTCAAAGGCGCCGTCACAGGAGACAAGGCTGTGGTACGCATCACCGACTGGCCCGACGACGAAAAAAATCCGCACGGCGAAATAGTAGACATTCTCGGCAAGAGTGGCGACAACAACACCGAGATACACGCCATACTTGCCGAATTCGGGCTGCCGTACTCCTATCCCAAAACAGTGGAGGACGCAGCGGCACGCATAGACGCAGGCATCACCGACGAAGTAGTGGCACAACGTACCGATATGCGCAATGTTACCACCTTCACCATCGACCCCAAAGACGCCAAAGACTTCGATGATGCCCTATCCATACGCAAGCTACCCAACGGCAACTATGAAGTGGGCGTTCATATCGCCGATGTGACGCATTACGTCAAGCCGGACTCCATCATTGACCGAGAAGCACGCGACCGCGCCACCAGCGTATACCTGGTAGACCGCGTGGTACCCATGCTTCCCGAACATCTGTGCAACGATATCTGCTCGCTTCGTCCGGACGAAGACAAACTGACCTACTCGACCGTGTTCGAAATGACCCCGGATGCCCGCGTTGTCAACCATAAGATTATTCACACCATCATCCGCAGCAATCGGCGCTTCACCTACGAAGAGGCCCAGGAAATCATCGAGACGGGCAAAGGCGACTATGCAGACGAAATACTAACGCTTGATTCAATGGCCAAGACCCTCCGCAGAATACGTTTCGAAAACGGCTCGGTGGACTTCGCTCGCGTAGAAGTGCGATTCGACATTGACGAAAACGGACATCCGATAGGCGTATACTTCAAGGAATCTAAAGACGCAAACAAACTCATCGAAGAATTCATGCTCTTGGCCAATAAGACCGTGGCCGCCGCCATAGGCATACCTGTAGGGCGCAAAAAAACCAAAGCATTCGTATTCCGCGTACACGATCAGCCCGATCCGGGCAAGCTATCGGATCTTGCCTCACTATCACGCAACTTCGGATACAAGGTCAAGAGCCAGGGGAACAGCAAGGAAATCAACCGCAGCATCAACCGCATGATACACGATATCAAAGGCAAAGGCGAAGAAAACCTGCTGTCAACCTTGGCGATACGTTCGATGGCCAAAGCCATATACACCACACACAACATCGGACACTACGGATTGGGCTTTGAATACTACACACACTTCACTTCGCCCATACGCCGTTATCCGGACATGATGGTGCATCGCCTTCTGGACCGGTATCAGGCCGGACAACGTTCGGTAAACTTGGACCACCTCGAGGAATTATGCAAACACTGTTCCGAGATGGAACAGCTGGCAGCCAATGCCGAGCGTGCCTCCATCAAGTACAAACAAGTGGAATACATGCACGACCACCTCGGCCAGACATACTCCGGCGTCATCTCCGGCGTCACCGAATGGGGCTTGTATGTCGAATTGGATGACAACAAATGCGAAGGACTAGTGCCCGTGCGCGACCTCGTGGACGACTATTACGAGCTGGACGAGCGCAATTACTGCCTCGTAGGACGCCGCCACAACAACCGCTATCGTCTCGGCGATAAAGTCAGCGTACAAGTGGCACAAGCCAATCTCGAGCGCAAGCAGTTAGACTTCGTACTAATAGATCCGCACACAGGCAAGCCCATAAGCAAGCCGTTGCCCAACTCCGCACGGCCAAATGGCAAGGACAAAAGCAAAAACGTAAAAAAAGGCAAACGACGCAAATAGCCACTCATGCAGGATACCATAGCGACAATAACCATAGACAGATTACGACTGCACTGCAACCACGGAGTGCTCGAACAAGAACGCCTTGTCGGCAACGAATTTGACGTGACCGTAGTCTTTGACTACGATGCCTCTAAGGCAGTGCTAAGCGACAATATTTTCAGTGCCATCAGCTACACCGAAGTGATTGACGTCATCCGCCGAACCATGCAAACGCCATCGTCACTGCTCGAACATGTGGCCGGACGCGTCATCGATGCCCTTGCCACGGCCTTCCCGTCCATACTGTCAATAACAGTAAGCATCACCAAAATCGCACCACCCATACCGGTGCAGATGCAAGGCGTCACCGTCTCTATATCTCGCAAATTGCACGAGTGAAACATCGCAACTAAGAAACACAAAGCGGCGGGAGCATCCATGGGGAAGCCTCCGCCGCCTTATTCGTATGCTGCTACTTTCAGTGGCGCCAAGTATAGTATTCGGAATGATGACGCATAGTGTGTATTGCGACCTTAGCATTGGCCATCAGACGCGTAAGAGACAGTCGCGGAAGCGTCCACAACATCGCACACCCATGCAAAGCCTTGATTGCACGCCGCCATACGATGGCGACACTCAGCCATTGGGCTATCATCAAGGCAAGAGCAACATCTCCCACATAGACATTGAAGTCACTGAGTACCACCGCTGCAACCGCCAAAGCCAAAGATGCAATACGCATCCATGCGCCCGCAGCCATCAGACGGCGTGAACATTTTGGCAACCTTGTGCCGGTAAATTGGTGGCATCGACGCTGCCGATTGTAAAAGCGGCACGGGGCAATGTCGACTATCGACGGCATCGAGTCATGCGTCAGCACCACGGCTACTTTCCCGGGATTTTGCGAAACCAATTCGTAGACGAGCAAATCATCGTCCCCGGTGTGCAAATTCAGCGAATGCGAGAATCCTTTATTATCGAAAAAGGCCTGTCGCGTATACGCCAGATTGTATTCAGTACCGCGATAGGACCTCCCGGCAACGGCGGCAGTCAGCCAAGTGACGGCATCCGCCTTGGCATTGAACATTCGGCGGCGACGTCCGGACTTGCCATCTTTATCCGAAGGCACATACGCATACCCTATTGCGACAACAGCACCCGAACCGAAAGGCCGAGCCATTTCGTAGAGCCATCGATCACTGTCTATGGATACGGCGGCAGTAGTGTGAACCACCACGTCATATCGCGCGGCCTTCATACCAAGCGTCAATGCCAGCTTCTTGCGGCTGACATTGCGAGCATCGTCCGGAGTGTAAGTCATGTAAATATTAGGACATGCGCGACGGAACTCGCCCACCACAGCGCTGCACTCGGATGACTGGCCATCCGTAACCACAATTACCTCAAATGGCGATGGGTAGTCCTGAGTCGTCACTTGCCGTAATACGCGGCGCAAACTATTCTCTCCGGCCGAGCAGTATATTACCACCGAGACCGCCGGCAGGGATTCTTCGCGCGTGGCTTCTTCAGAAACATTCTCGGCATTTGCCACATTTACGGCATGAGTCACCCGACGAATGCGCCACAAGTACACCGGCCACAACAGCACATAAAGCACTGCAACAGCAGCTATTAATAATATTACAGAGAGAGATATGTCAAGACTCAGATTCATATCCGCGCGACTATTTTTAGGGATATTGTTTTGATATAAGAACGCGGCCCGGTAGTGCCGCAGAACATAAGTACAAAGATAGCAAATTATCCGCAATCGGCCACCTCGCACCGCCAAAATCAACATAAAAAAAAGCGAGAGGACACAGCCGACGGCTGCATCCTCTTACCATAAGAGTTTGGTGCGGACTCCGAGCCTTATGCTTCGGGCAGGGGTTCCACGTTGATGTAACGACGGCCTTCCTTACCGGTGGAGAATACCACTGTGCCGTCAATGAGTGCGTAGATTGTGTGGTCGCGACCCAGGCCGACATTTTTGCCGGGATGGTGCACGGTACCGCGCTGGCGCTTGATGATGTTACCGGCCTTGCATGCCTGACCGCCAAATATTTTCACGCCGAGACGCTTGCTTTCTGATTCACGGCCGTTCTTCGAACTGCCGACACCTTTTTTATGTGCCATGTGTCTGTGAAATTTTAAGTTTGATTAAGCGACTACGTCTTTGATGACTACCTTGGTGAAGTACTGGCGATGGCCGTTCTTTACGCGATAGCCTTTGCGACGTTTTTTCTTGAACACGATGACCTTTTCGCCCTTTACGAGGGGCTCGGCCACTTCGCATACTACTTTTGCTCCTTCAACTGTGGGAGCACCGACTTTCACGTCACCGTCGGCGTCGATAAGCAGCACCTTGTCAAAATCGATGCTGTCACCTTCTTTGACATCTGTGCCGAGGAAGTGAACGTAGAGGAACTTGCCGGCTTCTGCCTTGAACTGCTGTCCCTGAATTTCTACGATAGCGTACATTTAGTTTTGATCTGTATATTAAATTAACCGCGGGGGCGTGCCGACGCTGCGACATCTTGCTCTGCCCTTGAGCGAAATTGCCCACAAAGGTACGACTTTTTATCCACCCGACCAAAATTTTTACAATCTATTTTTTATCGGAAATGCATGGATAAATCGTGTGTGCCGCGAAAATATCTTTATGTTTTCCTCTGATTATACCCCATATCTCGCCGATTTTCACTACATTTGCAGATATAACCAGATCTACGGCATCGACCACGTTCAGCAAGTATGCAACAAAATTAACCGCTTATGAAATATTTTAAAACTGCTTTTGCATGTATTTTACTTTGTTGGGCTATGCCCATCGCTTTAGTGGCGCTGATGAATGGTTCTTTGGAGCGTGATTATATGAATCCAGATGAACTCATACATGGCCTTAATTTAGGAGAGTATCTTGCATTGGCAATATCGAGTTCTATTATTGCATTTCCACTATTCTTATGGGCTATTTCAAGAGCTGAAAAATCAAAAGCTGAGAAAGAACATAGAGAGAAGTTACAGGAAGAACTAAATAAAAAACTTTTAGAGAAGCTGTCCGAAAAAGAAAATCTCGAAAAGTCACAGGAAAAACTCATAAAACAGCTTTTAGAGAATCAATCCAAGAAACAGGATGTATAAACGTTTTTCTTTGCTCATACTTGTTCCATAGTTTTGTAATACTACAACCCACAAGATTATGGAGCACTAGATATTGAGTACCTACCTAACGTCCTCGCCTCGGCAGTTTTCACCGAGTCAAAACCCGCGTTTGATGGTGTCTTTTTCTTATTGAGCTGATACTTTTTTGTAATGTCTTTTACACGGTTCGCTCCTTACCGTACTTTCGCAGTACGTTAAAGTTCAAACCTCATGCAGACAATCTCCATTAACTTTGTCGTGCCGCAGGGCTGGCACGAATTATCAGACAAGCAACTACGTTATGCTTATAGTCTTATAGCCTCGGACTTCGCCACCGATGAAGTCAAGACCCTATGCCTGCTCCAATGGAGCGGCACTAAGGTTATCGGTCAACAAGAGTCAGGCTCATATCTTCTGAAGAAAGGCAAAATTCTTTTCGAGGTTACGCCGCTCACACTCGCCGAGCTGCTGCCGCATCTCGACTGGCTCGGTGCGCTGCCGACCGTCCCGGTGCGTATCTCGAAAATAAACCGCGCCCATGCTCTCCCGGCGGACTTCTCCGAAGTGCCTTTTGAAACTTACATCATCGTCGATAACATTTATCAAGGTTATCAGCAAACTCAGTCGGACGATCTGCTCGATGAACTCGCAAACGTCCTATACGGCAAGCCCATCAAACTCACACCTTACGAGCGCATCAACATCTTCTACCGGGTCGCCTCGCTCAAAGACTTTTTCGCTCGCCGTTACCCCGACTTTCTTCAACCTGTATCTGCCGCCACCGGCGGCAATCTCCTCGGCTCGTCCGCTCCCTCGGCCGAGGAAGCCATGAACGCACAAATCCGTCCGCTCACCAAAGGGGACATCACCAAAGAGAAAGAAATCCTCGCCCTCGATACATGGCGAGCTTTGACCGAGCTAAACGCCCAGGCCAAAGAATACAAGGAGATTAAGAGTGTTAAGGGTGGATGAGTATTGAGTTGATGAGTTATCTGCGCGCTAGTACTGATTTCCAAAAGGCTCTAAGTGTTTTGCCACATTCCAAAGTCTTATCCATCATGAAATTATATGCTTCATCATTGATGAAACATAAATTCTTCGCGATATGCAGTTGGGTTTCAACTTCACACAATGAGCCGTTGGCTATTCCAAGGAAGTGTGAAAAATCGCCATTAGAATTCCGTCCGAATCCCTCTGCGATATTTGACGGTACAGATACAACGGCTCGACGTAATTGATTTGTCAGACCGAACATTTCGTTCTGAGGAAAATTCTCAGTAAGTCAATAAACCAACGTTACCAACTCCATGCTTAATTGCCAAGCCTTAATTTCATTATACGACTGTATCATAACACAAAGTTAATAATTTTCTTCAAAATGCCCTCAATCAAACACTCATCAACTCATAACGAAAGATTCAGATAAGAAGCGCAACGGCAAAATCTCTTATTGTCAAAGGACAATATTGAAAGACCAAACAGTAGTTTCCGTCTCAAGACTTATCATTGGAAATGTCCTTCAACGAAACCATTGAGGATGATATTTATCACCCGAGAGACATGATGTGCATTCAACGTCGGTCGAAGTGTGGTCTCATCCATATACGTTCGCTTATTCACCTCAATCATAATGGATTTGTAGGTTATCGGCCTGACCGGAGTGATTGAATTGGAGAATGGATAATTGACGGCGACCCGATATCCATGCTTTCTGATTATGTGCGTTATGTTGTTTATCATTTTGTCGTCGGGCTCGCTTTCGTCATCGTTAAATCCGATGCAGAAATCGACATCAGGGGCCAATCTCCCGGGAAAGGAATGGCAGTCAACAATGATGGTATCATCCGCGATTAGCGATTTAAAACTATCGAGATACTGATGGTAGATTTCCATTCGTCGGGATACTTCTTCATCCGGAAGTTGCCGTCTTGCTTCGCCGAAGCGACTATAGATAATCCCCTGTCCTATTGTCTCCATAGGGTCGTTGACCAGCCTTTCGACATCAACAAAAAATCGAGAGAAAGGGAATAGGGATGAGTGAATACACTCCGTCTTCTGTCGTGGATTAAAGAGCTTTTCGGTGTGCCAGTCGGTCCATTCACGCATATAGCGCGTGATTTCTTCGGGATTGCTCCATTCCTCGGCATTGAATCTGCATGCCGAGGAATGGGGAATATTCAGAATCACATTATTAAAGTTCATAATCTGCCGTTTTTGATGATTTGATCGAGTACTTCAACCGAAAAGAGGCCGGTGTCATCTCCAAACACCTCAGAAAGTCCCGTTCGAGAATAATCTCGTACAGCATAGTCGGCGTTTTCTCTATCTTTTCTGATTGGTCGGAGTGTCTGCTGATATTCCTTATTGGTGATTTCGCCGGCGCGGAGCTGCTTGCGCAGCTCGAGTCTGCGCTCAAGAGAATACTCATAGCGCAATTTTGCAACGGTCCTGAGGTTTTGCCATTTCTCGTAAAAGGCCGAGGCTTCTTCGCGCTTGGATTCGAACAACATCCTTCGTAGACGATCTTGGTATTTCACCGTCTGCTCTTGGGCTGAACGAAGTCGAGCCTTAAGAAAATCCACCTCCTTGCGAAATTTCATATACTCGAGTCGAAGATGCGTTTTGAACAATTGGGCATCGTCCGTTTCTTTTTTCAAGAGAGCTACGACCTCTTCAAGTGAATAGGCTATGAAACGGCTCTTCGCTTTATCATAGCGAGCATTGACATCCGTGAAAGTCCCCCACACGGAAGAGAATCGACCATTGAGTTTAGCTTGATGGTCATTCCCCTTGCGGTCTACCGAAGCGCATACGTTGCATCCGCTAAGTGGCGAGCCGCTGATATACCAGATGGGACGACCATTATGGTCGATGGAATTTTCCTTGTAATAGAGCCACCATTCGATGTAGACTCCGAGGGTCGGACGATGGAAACCGCTCGTACCGGTATAGGCAAGACCATTCTGAACAGGAACCGGAGCCAGAAAGAGACGGCTATCGCTTAGGATCTTGTCTGCATTGGCAAGAAAGAGTGGAACATTCTTATAGAACAGTTTGTGCCCTCGCTGTCGTTCAGCCTCATTATTTTTAGGCGTTCTTGCCGGTTTACGGCCGATGGATAGATATTGACCGGTGGTATCGAAGGCAAAGGCGTTTGATACGGGAGTCAACGGGTTGGCGGAGAGATAGCCATCCAGCTTTGAGCCGTCGAGCAGCTCAAAGAAATTAGTTTTATTATCCATATTAATTTAATATAGTGATTGAAAAAAATTGTCGATGATTTGTGCAGCCTTCTGCCTTTTCGTTGTTGCCGAGATCATTCTCCCCGGAAGACAGAGGCGAATAGCAGGATATATCAACGCCATTTGACGACGTTGGCATAGGCATATACAGCAATTGGCCGCTTGCGCTTTGGCAAGTGGCCTTAAGAATAGAGGAGAGTTGGAATGTCGTAGGTGATTTTCTCATAACTTTTGTTTTTAAGTGAGTAACTTCGCATCATTTTCCCACCGTGGGCTGTTACGAGGAGCCTCGGTTGGAGCAGGTCAAGCCTGTCTCTGGATGCTTACAATTTCCAATACGTAAATGTTCTCGTTTTGGTAATGCAAACTTAGCGAGAATAGTTTTCTCTACCAATTTTTACCGAGTCTTTAACTTGAATTTAACTCAATCGCCGATTAGACATTGCGAATATGGAAATAGTTTTATACCTTTGCGCTCCCCCTTTCCCCAGATTTAAGCATATCCTATGACAGGCTTAACGCCCGACTTCACAACAATGAATAATAGCTACAACTTTGATAATGTGGTGGATCGACACGATACTTGCGCCACCAAGATAGAAGAAATGGACCGCAAATTCGGCCGCCACGACCTATTGCCTTTTTGGATCGCCGACATGGATTTTGAGGCTTGTCCATGCATCATTGATGCATTGCGCCGACGTCTCGACCATGCCGTACTGGGATACACATCCGCTCCCGCCGATTTTTGGAATAGTATCATTTCGTGGCTCGATAGACGTCACGGATGGCATGTTCAGGCCGATGAAATAACATTCATGCCCGGACTGAAGAAAGCTCTGAGCCTGTGCATCAATTATTTCAGCCGTCCCGGAGACGGCATCTTGATTCAGCCGCCTGTGTACCACTCGTTCCGCAGCGTCATAGAGGGCAACGGCCGACGCGTGGTTGCCAATCCCCTGAAGCTTGACAGCCGAGGCAACTATATCATGGACTTCGACAACCTCGAGGACGTCATAGCAAGCCAACGACCGGCTATGATGATTATCTGCAATCCGCACAATCCTATAGGTTTGCAATGGGACAAGGCATCCTTGTCCCGCGTGGCATCGATATGCCGCACCCAAGGCATTATACTCGTGTCCGATGAGATATACGGAGACATGATGCTCCATGGAACCAAACACATACCCACAGCCGACGTCTCAGACTATGCCCGAGATATTACAGTGACGCTTGGCGCGCCTTCCAAGACCTTCAATATTCCCGGCATCGTAAGCGCCTGGGCCGTGGTCAAATCCCCGAAACTGCGTGAGCCATTTTTCGACTGGCTGTCTGCAAGCGAATTCAACACGCCGCCCATAGCAGCGATAGTTGCGACACAGGCCGCCTACGACCTCGGCGAAGCATGGCTTGACCAAGTCTTGGAGTACCTACAAGACAACATCGACTTTGCCGAACAATTCCTATCCGAAAGAGTTCCAAACGTGTCCATGCACCGACCGGATGCATCGTTCACCATTTGGCTTGATTTTCGCAAATTGGGCATGACCCAAGAAGACTTGGTCAAAATGCTGATATGCAACGGGCATTTGGCACTCAGCGACGGCATATCTTTTGGCGTGGAAGGCCATGGTTTTATGCGCATGAATGTGGGCGTACCGCGTCTGGTCCTTACCGAGGGGCTGAAACGTTTGGAGCAGTCTGTCAAGACGTGCGGACAAAACTCCAGCTACTCCGCAGACGTCCACTCATCGATACCTTTTGTCACAATGCAAGGTTTAGGCAACAAATTCGTGGTTATCAACTGCTTTGACCGACAAATCAGCAATCTGTCATCACTCGCCGTCGAGATGAGCCACCGACATACAGGCCTCGACACCGATGGCATCATCGCCATACTGCCAAGTCACAAAGCCGACTGCCGCATGCGAATTTTCAACGCCGACGGTACAGAAGCCCAGATGTGTGGCAACGGCATCCGCTGCGTAGCCAAATATGTGTCCGACAATCATATCACGAAAGCCGACCATCTTACAATCGAAACACTCAGCGGCATCAAGTCGCTGCAACTGCATACGGCTCCTGACGGACTTGTCGAATCCGTGACCGTAGACATGGGGCTGCCCATGACCACGCCATCCGACATACCGGTGAATTTCGATGCAGACGCTATGCTTGACACCCCTATCGACGTCGCCGGAAAGCGAGTGAAAGTCACCGCCGTATCCATGGGCAATCCACACGGCGTAGTCTTTGTCGACAGCTTCACGGACGAGATGGTGCACACACTCGGCCCGGAATTGGAGAAGCACGAGATTTGGCCCGAACGTGCCAATATCGAATTTGCCCGAACAGATGACAAAAACACTCTTTCGGTCCGCGCATGGGAACGCGGCGTAGGCGAGACAATGGCTTGCGGTACAGGAGCATGTGCCGCCGCGACGGCTGCCGTACTGACAGGGCGTGCCGACTGGCCGATAACAGTGCGACTTCTCGGCGGTAACATGCTAATCGACCGAGACAAAGCCACGGGACACATCTTAATGACCGGACCGGCAGCCACCCTTCATTCGGGAACGTATTACGCCAACCATAAATGCTGAATCAAAAACACGGGTACGCACATGCAAGCCGGCGTCCACATCAAGCCGCCGACCGACACATCCTATCGGTCCGACATATAGCTCTTATCACAAAAAATTAGTACCTTTGCATACTTTACTTAAGTACGCGCGCGACCCGGCGTGGCCGCGATGACGACATCCAAATCCGTCACGACTCAACACAACGGCCGTAACGGCTTGATTATTGTGTATATAAATTCATCAGACAATATATGTTTGGACTATTTTCCAAGAAAAAAAAGGAAACCCTCGACAAGGGTCTCGAAAAGACAAAAACCGGGCTCTTAGACAAAATCAAACGAGCAATAGCCGGACGCAGCACCATTGACGAAGACTTTCTCGACGAACTCGAGTACATCTTTATCAGCAGCGATATCGGTCCGGAAACTTCGCTGAAAATCATCGACCGGCTCAAAGACCGCGTTGCACGCGACAGGTACATGGGTCTGGACGAACTCTACAAGATTCTTTACGAAGAGGTTTCAGCCTTACTAACCAAGGACGAAACCAAGTCCTCAAACCTTGGCGACTTTGAAGTCCCGGCGGACAAGCGCCCATATGTCATCATGGTTGTCGGCGTAAACGGCGTAGGCAAAACCACGACCATCGGGAAATTGGCTCACCTGTACAAACGCGCAGGGAACAAGGTGATGCTCGGTGCCGCCGACACCTTCCGTGCCGCAGCCATCGAGCAGCTCGAGGTATGGGCACAGCGAGCCGATGTCCCCATCATAAAACAGCACATCAATGCAGATCCGGCGGCCGTGGCCTTTGACACACTTTCTTCTGCCGTGGCACAGCAAGCGGACGTAGTGCTTATTGACACAGCCGGACGACTGCACAACAAGAGCGCGTTAATGGAGGAATTATCCAAAATAAAACGCGTGATGCAACGCGTAATACCCGATGCGCCCCACGAAGTATTGCTTGTATTGGACGGCAGTACAGGGCAGAACGCCTTCGAACAAGCACGGCAATTTGCCGCAGCCACGCAAGTCACCGAACTTGCCGTAACAAAACTGGACGGCACAGCCAAGGGCGGCGTCATCATCGGCATAAGCGATGAGTTGCAAGTTCCTGTAAAATACATCGGCCTGGGCGAAGGCATAGACGATTTACAGGTGTTTGACCGCCAAGAATTTGTACGTTCATTGTTCGATAACGGGCCGGTCAAGGACTGACCTTCTTGGAATACGATATAGACATGGAGCAAAAGAGAGTGTCCATCATCACTATGGGTTGTTCCAAAAATCTTGTGGACAGCGAGAGGGTAATGCGTATGCTTAGCGATGCCGGATTTTCGGTGGACCACGACAGCGATGACATCAACGGAGCCGATGAAGTCATAATCAATACATGCGGCTTTATAGGCGATGCCAAGGAAGAATCCATAAATATGATTTTGGAGTGTGCCAAGGCACGTACCTCGGGACGTATAGGCGGGCTTACCGTCATGGGATGTCTGTCGCAGCGCTACCGCGACGAATTGGCAGCCGAAATTCCGGAAGTAGATCGCTGGTATGGCAAATTCGACTGGGTAGACGTCGCTCGCGACTTGGCACACGCGCATCCGTCGTCCGCACTTTGGGAGAGAATACTCACTACCCCGCCCCACCATGCCTACATAAAAATCAGCGAAGGGTGCAATCGCTTTTGCGCCTTTTGCGCCATTCCTCTGATTACAGGTCGGCATCACTCTCGTCCGGCCGATGAAATTGTTTCTGAAGTACAGACATTGGCACGCAGCGGCGTGCGCGAGTTCAATATCATAGCACAGGACCTGAGCAGTTACGGCCAAGATCTGGGGCTGAAAGGAGCATTAGCTTCACTATTAGAGCGACTGGCTGCCATTGAAGGCGTACATTGGTTACGTCTACATTATGCCTACCCCGCCGATTTCCCCTACGAGATTTTACCGGTTATGGCGACACACGACAACATCTGCAAGTATCTCGACATAGCACTACAACACAGCAGCGATAAGGTTCTCGCAAACATGAGACGACACATCACTCGTGCCGAGACAGTGGAACTGCTTGCACGCATACGCCGTGAAGTTCCGGGCATACACATCCGCACCACTCTTATGGTCGGTTTTCCCGGCGAAGGCGAGGCCGAATTCGAAGATTTGCTGGATTTTGTGCGCGAGCAACGCTTCGAACGCATGGGCGCCTTCACCTACTGCGAAGAGGAAGGCACTTATGGTGCCACTCATTACCGGGACAACATTCCCGAACAGGAGAAACAACGACGCCTTGACATCTTGATGGAAGAACAACAGGAGATTTCGGCCGAAACAAACCTCGCCAAAGTCGGGCAAACATTCGAGGTTGTGGTTGATAGCATCGGGGACGAATATGTCACCTGCCGCAGCCAATGGGATTCGCCTGAAGTAGACCCGGAAATTCTGATTCCACGCACAGCCGTACCGGCAGATATACATCCGGGGATGTTTGTCAATGTAACTATTACCGAGGCCCTACCCTACGACCTAATAGGTGTTTTAGCATGACTTTTTCAATGGCAGAAAACCAACCGCACAATTTGCATGGCCATGCATACAAAAACATAGTCCCTGCTATGCGCCATGCATTAAGCTCAGGATTACGAGCAGCCATATACAGTATCCCGAGGTCTAAAAGTCTGCGCTGGATCTGCGGAGACGAGCCGCGACTTAGTATACGTCGCCTTGTCGCCGTAGATTTTGCCCGTCCTTATTCGTCTGGCATTGCAATATACGACGGGCTCACCCCTGATGAGGCGCTACGAGCCACAGGCACAGCAAAGACGACCGCGACTATATGCACCGACAGCACCGATGAAGCACTCTACATGGCCGACATTGAGAGCTTAAAGTGCATAGTAGCCCGGAGCAATGGTAAAGCCGTATTATCCCGTATCATTTGCGGACAATCACAGGCACTTGCCAAGGACACCGTGGCCGTGGCGCTGGATTACTTCAAGAACACACCCAACAACTTCAACATACTGCTGCACACACCCGAGACCGGGACATGGATAGTCTCAACACCCGAACGTTTGCTGGACATGAAATTAGATTCCGGCAGAATATCGACGATGGCCTTAGCCGGCACAATGCCGACCCCGGCTGACGGGTTGTGTCAATGGGACATCAAAAACATCCGCGAACAGGCTATAGTCTCAGACGAAATCATCCGCCAGCTCAATAAGGCACACGTACAGAACATCCGGAATTACACCTGCAATGTAGCCAGCGGCGCCGTAACTCATATATGCACACACATATACGGCACGACCGCTTCACCCAATGCCTATCGCGAGCTATTGGACATTCTAAGCCCGACTCCGGCACTCGGCGGATGGCCGCGCCACACCGCCCTGCGACTCATCCGTAAGTTTGAAAAACATCCGCGACAACTATACGGCGGATATATCTCCATAGAGGACGACAAGACGGCACAAGCATTTGTGACTTTACGGTGCGCCCATACCGACAACCAAGGCCGGTACTGCATATATACCGGCAGCGGAATTCTATCGAATTCGGACGCAGAATCCGAACGAAACGAAACGGCATTGAAGGCCTCGGGCCTTCTGCGCTCTATCCTCAACAGCATTTGACCAAATGGATAACGAAAAAGACACACAACAAAACCAAGACAGGCCAAACAAGCCCGCGCCGTCGCGTGCATTGGCCATACTTGCACTGGCCGTCGCCATCATAGCGGCATTATCGATATGTCCATGGAGCAAGTGGACCGACAATTACATCAAGGACTTCAACCTCCTTGCAGACATCACCGACAGCGGCGAAACCAAGGCAACGGCAGAAGAACCCATAGACCCAGAATTGGAAAACGCACTTACCGAGACAGAGTACGAAAAGGTCACGAGCGATACAATCACAACACCCAAGGGGTCAAACAGTTCGGCCGTTGCATTGACCATACCCGACTCGGCACACGTCCGGGCAGCCATGCCTATCCCGCGCAATGCGGCCGGTGATGTACTCATCGAAGATTACACAAAAGCCAATACGGGAATGCAGAGATTGCGCTTTGCTTTAGCAACCGGCAGACAGGCACGCATAGCCGTCATCGGCGACAGCTACATAGAAGGAGATATCCTAACTGGAGACCTGCGCCGCGACTTACGCAAAGTATACGGCGGCGCCGGCGTCGGATATATGTACCTGCAAAGCGAGATACCCGGATTTCGCCGCACGGTGCGACAGACTTGCTCAGGATGGAAACAAATGGACATACGCAAAAACGCTAAAGACGCCTACCGCTCGCTATCGGGCGAATACTTTGTCAGCACATCCAAGTCGCAAACAACTTTCAAGGCCGCCAAAGGCGAAGCGGGATGGTCGCGCACCCGCCTATTATGCATAGCACCGGAAGGAGGCAGCATCACAATATCCACCGACTCCGAAACAAGCACCCACACATTGGCAGCATCGCCCAACGTACAATGCATTCAGGTGGAAGGAACTACCAAGAAGGCTTCCATCTCGACTACTACACCTGGCATCGTGGTATTGGGAGCATATCTCGACGGCGCCAACGGCATAGCTGTCGACTGCATGTCCCTGCGAGGCAATTCGGGCGTGGCCAACCGCAAAACCAACATCGAACTTGCAGCGCAAATGCGACAATACGTTGACTATGATTTAATAATCATCGAATACGGCATCAACGCATTGACTTCCAAGCAGAAGTCTTATGGTGGGTACTCCAAACTGATGGTTTCGCTGATACAACGCCTGCGTGCCTGCTACCCCAATGCAGACATCATGATCATGGGCATCGGCGACCGAGGACAAAAATTAGGCACACAAGTCAAGTCCATGCCTACGGCACAAGCCATGGTGGACGCCCAACGCGATGCCGCACGCTTTGGATGCGCATTGTTCTGGGACACTCGCGCAGCTATGGGCGGCGATAATGCCGTCATCGAATGGCGCGATGCCGGCGAAATAAACCCGGACTACATACACCTCAACGCCAAGGGAGGCAGCCGACTGGCAATACTACTATACAACGCTATCATTGCCGCTCTCAAATGATTGTGCGTGTCCTCATATTAGCATTGTCATTGACAGCCCTTGCAACAGGGACTACGACCATGTACGCAGTCTCAACCGAGGAACTTGCGACATCGCCTGATACAACGGACGCGGACGTCCGCGCCAATCCGGTATTCGGCGAGGATCGTGAAGACGGCTCGAAATCTCGCCGATACGCATTTATCCATTACAATGCCAACAGAATACATCTCAACGGCGCCGACTGGTCGGGGCTGCAGCAGATTTTGAAAGAAGCGGCAGCCGGACACGCTACCCTTGACATCGTACATATCGGAGACTCACACATACAGGCCGAAGGCAACACATCGCGCGTACGGCGTCATCTCCAACATCGATATGGCAGCGCCGGTCGCGGACTAATCATCCCATTCCGTCTCGCAGGTACAAACCAACCCACCGACTATCGCATCACATCATCAGCGTCTTTCACTTCGGCCAAACTCATGCGCATGCCGTGGCCCACGACAATAGGATTTACGGGAATATCACTGGCCATGCCCGCTTCCACGGTATCCTTTGATATTTCAAATGCACAGCCTTTTGACGCAATCGCTGTATATGGACGCGGCGAAATTTCCATCTCGGAAGTCACTGTGGGCTCGGCGAAAGTCGCATTTGACGAAATAGATGGCAACAACGCCACACTTGCCGTGCTCGACCACGCAGTATCGGCATGCACAATCACGATAGACGCCCCAGGCGGCAACATCTACGGCTTTGAATTGAGACGCGATGACCACGGCATCCGATACCACGCAATAGGCAATAATGGAGCGACATTCTCACAATACAACAGCATAGGCGAATTTGGAGCCTCGCTGCGACAACTTGCCCCGGATCTGGTTATAGTCAGCCTTGGCACAAACGAAGCGTTCGGAAAAATATCAGACGAAGCATTCACAAGGCAAATCAATGCACTTGTATCAGACATACACACGCACAACCCCGGCGTGCACATATTGCTGACAACTCCATCCGAATGCCAGCGCACCGTCTACACTACCGTACGCACACGGCGTAAGCGCCGCAAACGCGCCAAGATAAGGCGAGTGCGGTCATTCGCCGTCAACAGCAACATCGCACGCCTGCGCTCGGCTATACTCCGATACGGCGAACAACACCATATCGCTACCTGGGACTGGTATGATGTCGCCGGAGGCAACGGATCCTCGACACTTTGGCTATCAGCGCACCTGCTCGGAGGCGACCGCATCCACCGCACATGGGCCGGATACCACCTTGAAGGCGATTTGCTCGCCGAAGCTTTGGACGCGGCTCTTACAGGCAAAGCCGTTGCCAAAATCCCGGCATCTGCCATCACCGCCGAACCGCACAACAACGAAGGGCAGTCAACAGCCCCAAAATCAGAGGCTTCGACATCGGAGACAAAACGCACCCCTAAAGCCAAGAAATCACGCTCCTCGAAGAAAAAATACAAAAGCACCAAGTCTTCCAAAAAACGAAACAAAGGAAGGCGCAGACGACGTCGCTGACACCTCACGGCTCGTAGCGCATCCACAATTTAGACAATGGAAAATATAGCCCAATTGATAGACACTGAAGCACTGACAAGCGCACTGCTGTACGACAGCCACAATCCGCTGTTGTTCAACACTTGCGCCTTCATGCTCATCTTCTTGCTGTTCCTTGCCATATACCGTATGATGCGCCGACACCATACAGTCAAAATGGTATTTGTCATCATCTTCTCTCTATACTTCTATTACAAGAACAGCGCCGAATGCTGCTTCATCCTCATGGGCGTATGCGTAAGCGACTACCTCCTCGGGCGATGGATGGGCTGCGCCGGTCAAAGATGGGTCAAACGCTCCATTGTAGCCATAAACGTGATTGTAAATGTGGGTATGCTCGTGTACTTCAAGTACTTCAATCTACTCTACGAAACAATTGCAAATATCACTGGAACACATTTTGACGCGCTCGACATCATACTCCCTGCCGGCATATCATTCTTCACATTCAGGTCAATATCTTACATTGTAGACATCTACCGCGGCAAGATGACCCCGGTACACAACTTCCTCGATTACGCGTTCTTCCTCACATTTTTCCCGCCGCTTCTTGCCGGTCCCGTAGTACGCGCACGCGACCTTATACCCCAAATACAGGCCCGTGCAGAAGCCACACGTGTTATGGTCGGCGAAGGCTTTTTCCTCATCATGACAGGCCTCGTCAAAAAAGTCATCATTGCAGACTATATCAGCGGAAATTTTGTAGACAGAATATTCGAAAATCCGTCCCTGTACTCAGGCATAGAGAACATATTCGGGACCATCGGATTTACCATACAATTATATTGCGACTTCTCGGGATACAGCGACATGGCAATAGGCATTGCCCTCCTTCTGGGATACCGTTTCAAAGACAACTTCAACTCACCATTCAAATCACAAAGCCCCACCGAATTCTGGCGCAGATGGCACATCTCACTCTCCACATGGCTGCGCGACTACATATACATACCTTTGGGCGGTAACAGATGCAGCCAAATACGTATGTATACCAACCTAATGCTCACTATGGTTATCGGAGGTTTATGGCACGGTGCATCATGGATGTATATCATATGGGGAGCCTACCACGGCGCACTATTGGCCATACACAAGCTACTGCACAAAATATGGCACACCCCACAATGGATCAAAAACTCAATGCCCGCCATAACCTTCAACATCACACTCACATTTGTGCTTGTCGTAATAGGTTTTGCCGTTTTCCGCGCACCATCCATGGAAACCCTTGGCGACATGCTTAATCAAATAACCGAAAGCCCCCATTGGGACATGCTACCACAAATCGTAAACGCATACCCATTAGTATTTATTGCCATCATTACAGGCCTACTGCTTCACATGAGTCCTCACGCATGGACAATACGCCTACAGCAAACATACGCTGCATGTCCGGCCGTACTGCAAGCCATAATCCTCGCAGCCGTCATCTTTGCCGTCATACAAACACGCTCTGCCGATCTTGTACCCTTCGTATACCTCCAATACTGACACAACCGACTACACATTCCCTGCCGCCAATTCCCATTCCATACACTCATTCCTACCTTTATTACACTATCTCTGTACGTCTACTCAAAGATATCCGCACTCAGAGCCCTCAGAGTGTCCAAGTTCTCGTATCTCGCCCGGCCATGCCATAATTTCCATCGTTTCCACATCGCTCGCATCTCATCCATCACCGGCACTTCCACATCGCGCGGCGCTCCCATCATTCCCTTAGCTCCCATAGCTCCAACATCACCATATACGCCCCCCATAGAACACCTCAACCACTCGCGCCGGTCCCCACCGTCACTAAAGTCCTTAAAGTCCCTAAGGTCCTTAA
>ENA-ORRN01000571-ORRN01000571.1-human-gut-metagenome-genome-assembly--contig:-NODE-571-length-28887-cov-101.681638_pt1 | contig 28887 bp, 26 predicted proteins | sample MGYA00242174_ERZ509132 | MGnify/ENA primary metagenome ERZ509132 (study PRJEB26280, sample SAMEA2338671) | human gut metagenome | biome: human gut; feature: human-associated habitat; material: faeces... | reverse complement strand
CAAGATTACCTTCGTGAAATCCTTGCCTCGGCCATAATTTGATGCGGTTGCCCTGCGGCATTTTCGGGGCTGTTGCACAGGTGAGAAAAAGTGCGTAAATTTGCAGGTCATAGTGCCCGGAAGGTTCGGGGACACGTAAAATGACACAAGAGAACATATTAGGACATATACGGACATTACAGAACGCGCAATGACGGACAAGGCAGATAAGGCACGCAATGCCGGCTCGACCTTTAAGGCTGACGGTAAGGACGGCCGCAAGGGGGCACGGCGCATCGATGACGGAGTGGTCGTCGGGGGGCTGATGTCGCTGACGGCGTTGGCTATCGTCTGGACTACGCATTGCGTATGGGTCGGGGCTTTGGCGGCTGTGGCTGCTATCGGCGTACCGGTTGCAATGTACTACTGCACAAGTCGGTGGCTGACTTCGCTGTCTGAGCAACCACATCCGGCGGTGGCGCTGATGCAGGGATTCACTATGGTTTTCTGCGGCTGCATACTGCTGGGCTTGACGGTGTATCTGTATTTGGGATATGCCGAACCGCAATGGACCGACTTAACGATGCGACAACTGGCCGTAACTCAGGGCGATAACGGCCTGGGGCGTGCCATGGCTTCGTTGGTGGCGCACGGGCACATCCCGTCAGCCATACAGTCGTCCATGTTTGTAATGCTGCTGGCTATGTTCGGCGGATGCTCAGCCACGCTACTGCTGACGCCTTTGGCGCTGAGAAATAACGCCAAACACCGAAGGACGCACAAGCGGTAGCCCCCATTATTCCCGTAGTTCCTATTATTCTCACAGTTTTTTTGAAATCAATAAAATACACATATATGGATATATCAGTGGTAGTGCCTCTGTACAACGAGGCCGAATCGCTCCCGGAGCTGGAAGGTTGGATACGCCGCGTCATGGACGAGCACGGCTTCAGCTACGAAATCATTTTTGTGAATGACGGGTCCACGGACGACTCATGGGAAGTCATCACGCATCTGCGTGAGACCAATCCCGAGCATGTGCGCGGCATCTCGTTCCGTCGCAATTACGGCAAGTCGCCGGCGCTGAATACGGGTTTTGCCGCCGCGCAGGGCGACGTGGTCATCACCATGGACGCCGACCTGCAAGACAGCCCGGACGAAATTCCCGAATTATACCGCATGATTACCGAGGAAGGTTATGACCTGGTGTCCGGCTACAAGAAAAAACGCTACGACCCACTGTCCAAGACCATACCTACCAAGTTGTTTAACGCCACGGCGCGACGCGTGAGCGGCATCAAGAACCTGCACGACTTCAATTGCGGCCTCAAGGCCTACCGCGCCCCGGTGGTGAAACACATCGAAGTCTACGGCGATATGCACCGCTACATCCCCTATCTGGCCAAGAACGCAGGCTTCACCCGCATAGGCGAAAAGGTGGTGCAGCACCGCGCTCGTAAGTACGGCAAAACCAAATTCGGCCTCGATCGTTTTGTCAACGGCTACCTTGACCTGATGACGTTGTGGTTTACCGGCAAATTCGGCGCCAAGCCCATGCATTTCTTCGGCCTTATAGGCTCGCTGATGTTCTTTCTGGGCTTTGTGGCAGTGATATGCGTGGGCGCCATCAAGCTTTACAACCTCTACCACGGGCTACACTACATCCTGGTGACCGATTCGCCTTACTTCTATATCGCTCTGGTACTGATGATATTGGGCTGCCAGTTGTTCCTCGCCGGATTTGTAGGCGAACTGATAGTACGCAACTCGGCCGACCGCAACCATTACGAAATCAGCGAGACCCTGGGCGTGGACCGCGACGTCGTCCAAAAATGACGAATAATAATCCATAGCTACCATTATTCTCATTTCTCCCATAATTCCCATAAAAAGCAACCATGTCAATAAGCAAATACCCATACTTCTACGACCTTGTACGCGAGCGCTACTCGTGCCGTCACTATGATGCCTCGGCGCCCGTGGATGATTCTATCGTCAAAGCCATCCTCGAAACAGCCCAACTGGCGCCCAGCGCCTGCAACCGCCAGCCCTGGACCTTCGTTGTAGTGCGCGATAAGGCCACACGCCAACGCCTGCTGCACGCCTCGCGCCCGTCCTTTGTCGATGCACCCGTCCTCATCGTTGCCTGCGGCCATCACGAACAGGCATGGCACCGTCCCTCGGATGACAAAGACCATACAGACATAGACTTAGCCATAGCCGTCGAGCACATCTGTCTGGCGGCGGCAGCGCTGGACCTTGGCACCTGCTGGGTGTGCAGCTTCGATGTCGAAGCCGCACGCGATGCCCTGGGCCTGCCCGCCGAAGTCGAGCCTGTAGCCTTGATTCCCCTTGGCTATGCCGCCGCCGAAGCCGATGGCAGTCCTGCTCCCGTACCAGCCAAGACACGCAAGGACCTCAACGACATCATCCGATGGGAAAAGTATTGACACTGAGCGCTTGTGCCGCCGCCATCGCCGCCGCTGCCATTGCCCCCGGATGCAACAGCGACGGATGCACCGAGATGCGCAGTGCCATGCCCATAGCCCAACTACGCAACAGCGCCACCGGCGAGGTTGCAACCCTCGACTCGCTCGACATTCATGGCATAGGCGTGGCCGGCGACAGCCTGCTGGTAAGTGCCGGGACGGCCGTATCCAAACAATACCTGCCACTACGATATTCCGCATCAAGTGTGCGCTGGTGCATTGCTTACCGCTATGCCGGACTGGACAATGACCGTCTCAACGACACCCTTACGCTGACATACACATCATCGCCATGGCTGGCCGATGACGACTGCGGCGCCATGTACCGCTACACCATCACCGGGGCAACGTCCACCACACACCTCATCGACAGCGTCAGTGTGGCACAAGCCGAGGTCACCAATCTCGAAGACGTCAACCTCAACATCTACTTCCGCATATCCGAGCAATGACCACGCCACGACTCCAGACACTTGCCACAGCCGTCATAACCCTGCTGATGCTGCTGCCATTATTTCCCGGCAACGCCGATGCCCAGCGCCGCATCACCCCCGTGACCCCGACATCGCCCATGCGCGCGCCCGTAGACTCGGCATTGATACGTCAGCGAGCACTGGAAGCACGTCGAGCTCGCTCCACGCAATACACCGATGATCAGGGCAAAACAGTTATGGTAGACACCGTCACCGGTACCGAATGGGTAGACTCGACTATGCTGCCAAAAAAGCCCAAAATGCTATACCCCAAGATTTACGAAGTTAGCATCGGGCTTAATATCTGGGATCCCGTGATGCGTGCATTTGGTCAGGACTATGGCATCGGAGGCGTTGACATTCGACTGAATATGCACAACCGCTACATTCCCGCTGTCGAAATCGGACTGGGACAGGCACGCCATAATGCCGACGAATACGGATACACCTACCGCTCACCTCTGGCACCTTACGCCAAATTGGGCATAGACTATAACTTCCTGTTCAATTCCAATCCCGCCTACCAACTTTACGGCGGACTGCGCTACGGCTTTGCTTCCTTCAAATACGAAGTTACAGGCGCCACCGACCCCGGTACATACTGGGGCGACAAGACTACCTTCGATATCCCATCACAAAGTGCCTCGGCCGGATGGCTGGAAATAGTGCTGGGCCTGCGCGTACGCCTATGGGGCAATATCAGCGCCGGCTGGGCATTACGATATCACACCATACTGCACCAAAGCCACCCTGTCGGCGGCGACCCTTGGTATATCCCCGGTTACGGCACCGCATCCTCACCTCTAAGCGGCTCCATCACCATATCCTACACCATTCCATTGGGACATAAACGCCGAGCCAATACTAACCAAATTCCGGAGGACGAAATCCCTGCAATTCCCACCACTGACAGCGATGCACAGCCGGAAACGTCTGCAGACCGAACACAGCCTGCACCCGACACCAAAGAACCGCAACAATAAACACCATACGCTAAGCCATGCAAACCAAAATGGCATAACCTTATGGTTAATTTAATTAAAAAGAAGCAAACATACTTTAATTAGCCTTGGCTTGCAGCCAATAAATGCATAACTTTGCAAGTGCAAAGCAAAGCTATCCACGCGAGCCCATTCCGCCACATAAAAGGCAGAGCAAAGCACGCCACTGCGACGACCGCCATCGTGAGACGCCGCCACCGTCCGGCCGGACAGCCATCGCATTGCACACAAGTAAGTATGATATAATCTCAAATGGTTTATGTAGCCCTACCTATATGTATGGTAGTGGCAATAAGAAACCGAACTTTAGAAGTCAACAATGCCTAATGGCTGGTCCGGAATCCGCTGTCGAAGCGTATTCGGACTTTTTTTTGCCCCTACCCCTCCGAAATATAGCGCCCACAACAGGCTCAAAGACCATCATATAGTCCCCGAATCGCAAGACATATATCAATAGCCACGACAGCCACATAATACCATGCAAAAGCGGCAGAAACGGCTATTACACGTCCCGGGCAAAAGAGCACAACCGATTAATTTGCGGTATTTAGCCATTTCTCGCCGAAATATCGTAACTTTGCACTATATTTAGATTAACAAGACACTGAAAGTGATTACACAAGACCAAATAAAAGAACTGGGACAACGCCGCGATGCGTTGCGACACTACCTGGACATCGACGGCAAGAAAATCCAAGTCGAAGAAGAAGAACTGCACACACACGTTCCCGACTTCTGGGAACACCCCAAGGAAGCGCAGGTACAGATGAAGAAAATCAAGGACTTACAAGGCTGGATTGAACGCTACGATGAAGTTGACAAAGCCGTCAGCGAGGTCGAAACCGGGCTGGACTTCGCCAAAGAAGGCCTTGTCGACGAAGCCGAATTGGACGGGCTGTACGCCGATGCAGCCACCAAGATTGAAGACCTCGAACTACGCAACATGCTACGCCGCGAAGAAGACCGCCTCGGCGTGGTACTCAAAATCAACTCCGGAGCCGGAGGCACAGAGAGCCAAGACTGGGCACAGATGCTGATGCGTATGTACCTGCGCTGGTGCGAGAAGCACGGCTACAAGACCTCGATAGCCAACATCCTCGAGGGCGATGAAGCCGGCATCAAATCCTGCACCATCAACGTCGAAGGCGACTTTGCCTACGGATTTCTCAAGAGCGAAAACGGTGTCCACCGCCTGGTGCGCGTCTCACCATACAATGCCCAAGGCAAACGCATGACATCATTCGCCTCGGTCTTCGTTACCCCGCTGGTAGATGACACCATCGAAGTACGCGTCGACCCGGCCGCAGTGTCATGGGATACCTTCCGCAGCGGCGGCGCCGGCGGCCAGAACGTCAATAAAGTAGAATCGGGTGTACGACTGCGCTACCAATTCGTAGACCCCTACACAGGCGAGCACGAAGAAATCCTCATCGAAAACACAGAGACTCGCGACCAGCCTAAAAACAAGGAAAACGCCATGCGCCAACTGCGTTCCATCCTATACGACAAAGAGTTGCAACACCGTATGCAGGAGCAAGCCAAGATTGAAGCCGGCAAGATGAAAATCGAATGGGGCAGCCAGATACGCTCGTACGTATTCGATGACCGCCGCGTCAAGGACCACCGCACCGGACACCAAACATCCGATGTCAACGCCGTCATGGACGGCGACCTCGACGACTTTATCAAGGCCTATCTCATGCAATTTGCCGGCAATGAAGACTAAACATACACACATTGGCTTCACCCTCGGCAACGCCGGCACCATCACTACTGCTGCCCCGGTCCATAGCCAACGACACACAAGGCATCACCATTACACAATTACCTCGCCATGACATACACCCGCACCATACTTACAGCCATCACACTGGCACTCGCCACGATACTCATCGCAGCCTACGCCGCTCGTCAACCACGACTGCCAAAACGCTACGAAGACCAACAGTCGCTGACAATATACCAAGTTATGGTAGCATCCTTCAACCGCGATACCACCGCCACCACCCCGGGATACACCGCCATGTGGGGGCCCGACGACAACCGCAAAGACGGCAATATCGCCGGCGTCACCGCCGCCCTCGACCACATAGCCTCCATCGGCGCCAATGCCATTTGGCTCACCCCCATATTTGACAGCTCAAAAGCCAAAGGCGGCGAAAAACTCCGGTCCACCGGATACTTCGCCAACGACTACTTCGCCATAGACCCCCATTTCGGCACACGGGACGATCTGCGACACCTCATCGACGAAGCCCATGCACGCGGCCTCTACGTCATCCTTGACGGCGTCTTCGGGCACCACGGCGGAGTCACCACACCCTCACCCTCGGGATACACCATAGACAGCACACCCAGCGCCAACGTGCGCGACACCATACCCTCGGGCAATGTCGCCTACCCCGCCTCCCTGCCTTACTTTCGCGAAGTGGCCACCTGGTGGATAGACAACTACGACATCGACGGATGGCGCCTCGACCAGGCATACCAAGTCGTACAAAACGGACACAACTACTGGCGCGAAATACGCCAAGCCGTACAAGACCTTGCCGACCATCGCGCTGCACAAGGCAAGCGCTGGGGCACACTCGCATACATGGTAGGCGAAGACTGGGGTGACGCAAACGCCATCAACGCCGGCGTATACAGTGACCACGGACTCATCAGCGCCTTCGACTTCGACGGAAAAGAACGTATTTCCGGCCCCATGCAAGACATTGAAAGCGAAGGACTTGACAACTGGGACGATATAATATACGTGCTCAGCACCCCACGCCAACGCGGATACAAGGACGACACCGTGCTGCCCAACCTGTTTGTCACCAACCACGACGGATACCGCCTGGCCGACCACCTCAACCCCGCCGAGCCACTATACATCGAAAAACAAATGACACGCATGGCGATACTCGCCGCATATAACGGACCCATAACACTATACTACGGCGACGAATTCGGCGACCGCGCAGTCGACAACCACGGATGGCAAAAAGACAACGTCTCGCGCACATCCGGACACATCGTCCCCCTCGATGACCAACAGCGCCAACTTATGCAATACACCTCCAACGTCATGAACCTGCGACGCCAAAATCCCGCCATGTGGCGCGGAATCCCCACATTTCACCACCACAACATCGATGGAGCCGATGTACTCATCGTTGACAAAACAGACATCAAGACAGGCAACCGCGTAGCCATAGTCTTCAGCGACAAAAACGTCTCAGTTCCCATAGAAGGCACATACATCGACGTAGACGCCTGGCGCCCCGAAATCAAGGTATTGACACCTTCACACGTCAAGCACCACAATAAATAAGCAAACATACACAAAAGCACTACAACAAATACACATAACCATGAACGTAGTAGACAGATTTCTGCGGTACGTCAAATACGACACCCAGAGCGATGAACTCACCAACATGACGCCCTCCACACCCGGGCAAATGACCTTCGCCAAATATCTCGCCGACGAACTCCGCCAAATGGGACTCGACGACATCACCCTCGATGACAACGGGTACCTCATGGCGACACTGCCGGCAAACACCGATGCCGAAGGCATTCCCACCATCGGATTTATCGCACACCTCGACACATCACCCGACATGAGCGGACACAATGTTACCCCACGCATCGTCGAAAACTATGACGGCGGCGACATACTGCTCAACAAGCATACAGGCATTACACTGTCGCCCAACGACTTTCCTGAACTGCTCAACTACAAAGGACAGGCACTCATCGTCACCGATGGCAATACCCTGCTCGGCGCAGACGACAAAGCAGGTATAGCCGAAATCATCTCCGCCGTAGACCACCTCCAACAACACCCCGAAATCAAACACGGCAAAATACGCATAGCCTTCAACCCCGACGAAGAAATCGGCCAAGGCGCACACAAATTCGATGTCCAACTCTTCGGTGCCGACTGGGCATACACCATGGACGGAGGCGAAATAGGCGAACTCGAATACGAAAACTTCAACGCCGCAGTCGCACGCGTCACCTTCACCGGGCGCAACGTACACCCGGGATACGCCAAGCACAAAATGATAAACTCGATGCGCATAGCCAACCAGTTTGTCATCATGCTCCCACGATGGGAAACCCCCGAACACACCGAAGGATACGAAGGATTCTACCACCTCATAGGCATGGAAGGAACCGTCGAAAAAACAGTGCTCACATACATCATACGAGACCACGACCGCGACCGCTTCGAACGCCGCAAAAAAGAGATGGAACACCTCGCACGCAAAATCAACCACGAATTTCCCGACTGCTGCGCCATCGAAATCAAAGACCAGTACTACAACATGCGCGAAAAAATCGAACCGCTGATGCACATCATCGACACAGCCGAACAAGCCATGCGAGACAGCGGCGTCACGCCCAAAGTAGTACCCATACGCGGCGGCACAGACGGAGCACAACTCTCATTCAAAGGCCTGCCATGCCCCAACATATTTGCCGGCGGCCTCAACTTCCACGGACGTTACGAATACATACCTATCCCCTCCATGGAAAAAGCCACAGAAGTCATCGTCCAAATAGCCCGTATCGTTGCACAAAACCATCGCTGATACATACGCCCATCCCGGTGGCACCGCCATCATCATCACCGGTGCCACCGGAAGCGGCAAAACCACACTCGCCATAGAACTGGCGCGACACCTGCACTGCCATATCATCAGCGCAGACTCGCGCCAGATTTATCGCGACATTCCCATTACCACAGCCGCACCAACCCCGGACCAACTCGCCGCAATACCACACCACCTCGTAGGCACACTACCCATAGACGCCACATACAGCGCCGCCCAATTCGTCCAAGACGTACACACGCTGCTACCGCGACTATGGCAAAACAGCCCCTACGTCATCATCTGCGGAGGCAGCATGATGTACCTACACGCACTGCTGCACGGCATCGACGACATGCCCACCATCACCGAAGACACACGCACATACGTACTCGACCTATACCACCGACACGGACTGCAACACCTGCTCGAACTGCTCGCCACTCTCGACCCGCAATACCGAGCCACCGTAGACCCGGCCAATACACGCCGCATAATACACGCCATCGAAGTCAGCCTCCAAGCCGGACGCCCTTACAGCAGCCACCTCACCGGACGCCCCACCGCCCCGGAGCTGCACGCCGTTACATTCGCCCTCACCATGCCACGACCTCAACTCTTCGATCGCATCAACGCACGTGTCCTCCAAATGGTAGCCGACGGCATGGAACAAGAAGCACAACGCATGTACCCCTTGCGACACCTCAATGCCCTCAACACCGTCGGCTTCAAAGAATGGTTCAGTCACTTCGACGGAACGCTCGACCGCACCACCGCCATAGCTCGCATCGCCAAAAACACCCGCGTATACGCAAAAAAACAACTCACCTGGCTGGCCCGTGCCGCCTTCGACGTCACCCCACTCGATGCCCAATCCCCAATTTCCCCCCTCACCCAAATCCTCCATCACCTCCCCGATACCACAATTCCCACCGCCACCTGACACCGGCAATCATAGCCGCACAACCACCCGTCCCCTTTCACTATCCCCACGACCAACGCCATCCGACAAAATAACCGAAAACGCCATCAAAATAGCCGAAATTTTTGGAGGCACGAACCCCCAATTCACAAAAAAATCCGTAAATTTGCATCCGTGATAACACCCGAAAAGGTACATATTTTTGGTCTCCAAACGTTAACGAAATTAAAAATTTCATTACAACAGTCTCGCTGACAGTCAATTCCAAAAGTTGCTCTCCGAGACCATCCTCCACTAAAACAAGGATTAAGACTATTGCTATTACGCCATTAGATTTTACGATTATCTCTCCGAGACCATCCTCCACTAAAACAAGGATTAAGACTATGTACAGGACGTCCCCATCCATCTACATAGTTAATACTCCGAGACCATCCTCCACTAAAACAAGGATTAAGACCTTTTATCTCTTTTACTATCTCGTGTAATTTTGAGCTTCTCCGAGACCATCCTCCACTAAAACAAGGATTAAGACTATATAAAGAGTATGCTTTGTCCATTTCGAATTGGCTCCGAGACCATCCTCCACTAAAACAAGGATTAAGACTCGTTTAAAACTATTTCATTAGCAGAAGCCTCTAAAACTCCGAGACCATCCTCCACTAAAACAAGGATTAAGACAATTCTATCCAGCTCCAACGCTGTACGCGGCCTCTCTCCGAGACCATCCTCCACTAAAACAAGGATTAAGACCCCCTTATATACGATGGTGTCATAATAACCCCATCTACTCCGAGACCATCCTCCACTAAAACAAGGATTAAGACTTCTTTCCCGCTTCCGTAAGTTCACCATTTTCATCGCTCCGAGACCATCCTCCACTAAAACAAGGATTAAGACAGCTATAAAAGATAGGCCATTGTTCATAATAGTTTGTCCTCCGAGACCATCCTCCACTAAAACAAGGATTAAGACTTCATAATAGTTTGTCCATGTATTGCTCCTGCTGAAGCTCCGAGACCATCCTCCACTAAAACAAGGATTAAGACAATTGATTGACTACCACTTTATAGAAAAAGTGATACTCCGAGACCATCCTCCACTAAAACAAGGATTAAGACATGTCGCAGAACTCCTCTAAGGTCATTTTAGGGATTTCTCCGAGACCATCCTCCACTAAAACAAGGATTAAGACTGCTATAAAGATTATCATGTTGTTTTTTGGTTTTAAGCTCCGAGACCATCCTCCACTAAAACAAGGATTAAGACAATAAGCTGTCTGCCGTTTTATCTACATACAGTTCTCCGAGACCATCCTCCACTAAAACAAGGATTAAGACTTTTATCAAGATGTTTATTGAGGTCCTCCACAGCTGCTCCGAGACCATCCTCCACTAAAACAAGGATTAAGACGAGGAGAGTGAGGAGAGAGCGCGGATTAAATCCGCGTCTCCGAGACCATCCTCCACTAAAACAAGGATTAAGACCGAATACACAACGCAAACAAGGTGCGTTTTTGAACTCTCCGAGACCATCCTCCACTAAAACAAGGATTAAGACATTAAATGGAAATTCTTCTCCATCTTCCTCAGAATACTCCGAGACCATCCTCCACTAAAACAAGGATTAAGACTTTTCATGATACTTGTTTAGGCTTTCAATTGCCGCCCTCCGAGACCATCCTCCACTAAAACAAGGATTAAGACACATCTGCTCACGTTCCTTAATCCAATTTTTGAAGTACTCCGAGACCATCCTCCACTAAAACAAGGATTAAGACATCAAAATCTGTTAGCATATTCAACCGTATTCATTGATCTCCGAGACCATCCTCCACTAAAACAAGGATTAAGACACCCCCTCAGGGGTTATTTTGCCTCTAATGTATGAGGCTCCGAGACCATCCTCCACTAAAACAAGGATTAAGACTATTTTATATAAAAAAGTTGGTTTTACTTTTATAGGTCTCCGAGACCATCCTCCACTAAAACAAGGATTAAGACTTGACATAATCGTTATTGTTTTTGTTTATACTATGTTCTCCGAGACCATCCTCCACTAAAACAAGGATTAAGACCCTCACATCTGGGAAGAAGTGATCTATTGTCTCATAGGCTCCGAGACCATCCTCCACTAAAACAAGGATTAAGACATATCGTTTTAGGTTATATAGATGGGATTTAAGGAACCTCCGAGACCATCCTCCACTAAAACAAGGATTAAGACTTTTGCAGAATCGTTATCTTCTTCTACTGTTCCACAGCTCCGAGACCATCCTCCACTAAAACAAGGATTAAGACCATTTAGAAAATAGACTGATTCCCATAGTGTCAGCTCCGAGACCATCCTCCACTAAAACAAGGATTAAGACCTACAAAGAGGGCAGCTATATATCCTCTCTGCCACATCTCCGAGACCATCCTCCACTAAAACAAGGATTAAGACTATTAGGTTTGTGTCTTCTGGCATTTTTTCCAGAGACTCCGAGACCATCCTCCACTAAAACAAGGATTAAGACACCTGGACTGTAGCTCCAGGGAGCTTTGACATTGGACTCCGAGACCATCCTCCACTAAAACAAGGATTAAGACCGCACGAGCAACCATATGTTCATAATCAGCTTTGGCATCTCCGAGACCATCCTCCACTAAAACAAGGATTAAGACTCAAATAGACTTAACTGCTGACATTTCGGCTTAGGTTGCTCCGAGACCATCCTCCACTAAAACAAGGATTAAGACCTTCGTCAATACGATGTTGGCGAGTATACTTGTTTTTCTCCGAGACCATCCTCCACTAAAACAAGGATTAAGACTAATATAATTCAGTAACGTCATCAATATCTTCAATACTCCGAGACCATCCTCCACTAAAACAAGGATTAAGACTTCAATAATATTAGTCAGATTGTTTCTTTTTGATTTACTCCGAGACCATCCTCCACTAAAACAAGGATTAAGACATTGTATGCAGGTCAAGAACATCCCCTGCTTTAGCCCTCCGAGACCATCCTCCACTAAAACAAGGATTAAGACTTTAATGCTTCTATTGTTATATATTGAAGGAACGGACACTCCGAGACCATCCTCCACTAAAACAAGGATTAAGACTGCCAAGATGGAGAAGATGAGGGAGAAGAAAGAACGTCTCCGAGACCATCCTCCACTAAAACAAGGATTAAGACTTCCTCCACAGATCTTTTATGTTAATTCCGACGTTACTCCGAGACCATCCTCCACTAAAACAAGGATTAAGACCATTGTAGAGATGGTTTTTTCGGTCAGTTTTTTTAACCCTCCGAGACCATCCTCCACTAAAACAAGGATTAAGACGTGGAACTATTTGTTCTTCTGGCAGATAATAACGATCTCCGAGACCATCCTCCACTAAAACAAGGATTAAGACATTTGATAGTGTGAATCTACACACTATATATCCTCCTCCGAGACCATCCTCCACTAAAACAAGGATTAAGACTATCCTAATAGGATACATACTACATTAAATAGCATGCTCCGAGACCATCCTCCACTAAAACAAGGATTAAGACAATTAGATAGTGGCATAAACAAAGAGGTTTTAGTGACTCCGAGACCATCCTTCACTAAAACAAGGATTAAGACTCCTATATATAGGGATGAGAGTGTCTTTCCTGGCTTCCTCCGAGACCATCCTCCACTAAAACAAGGATTAAGACTATTGTCTCGTTTGTTAATTTGTACTTTTTCATCGTCTCCGAGACCATCTTCCACTAAAACAAGGATTAAGACGACAGATATATAACTAAAGCATTAAATAAATTAGCTCCGAGACCATCCTCCACTAAAACAAGGATTAAGACGAGAGCTCCTTTGAAGAAGGTGTTGACCTTGCCGCTCCGAGACCATCCTCCACTAAAACAAGGATTAAGCTATTAACAGCAACGAGAAAAGCGGCTGCATAGTAGATGATGTCCGACTAAACAGAAACATGTTGTAAAACATATTTTGCCGCAACAGATTGTTTTTCTAATCGTTAGCCGCAATTGGTGGCATTCCGACAGAAAAATAGCTTGCACGATTGCAAAATAACTTATAATTTTGCGGTGAGGTCGACAGGCTCGAAGCTATCGCCGGACAGTCCCCCTACTCTCGGCGACAGTTATACTGCCTGTAGAAGCGAATTATCTAATCACTTAAGCCTCGCCACCTAAAAACTCGAAAAAGAATAAACTAATCCACCAACGATATGGGTAGATACTTATACGGAGCATCGATACAGGGCATCCAAAACTACATCTTTCAGACCAATGAGCTGAAGGATATTATCGGTGCAAGCGAACTTGTCAACGAAATATGCCATAAATTCAAAACCATGTATGGCAAGGATAGCAAGCATAAGGGCAAGATGATAGTCCACGCCGCGGGCAACATCAAGTGCATTTTTGATGACGAGGACGCATGCCGCCGGGCTGTGCGCGAGTTCCCTAAGCGTGCCATGGAAATGGCGCCTGGCATCACCATCAGCCAAGCCGTGGTCAAGATTGAGAATAACGATGACTACCATGATGGGACAGAAAAGCTTGAGAGTCTCCTGCGCGCCCAGCGCAACCATCCGGTCAAAAGTCTGACCACCGGACTGATGGCAATGGAGCGTTCGCGCAAGACCGGACTGCCGGCAACTACAATAGAGAACACCAAAGACAAAAAAGATAAACCTGAGTACCTCGATGAAGGGACAGTAGCCAAGCGCAATGTGCCCGAAACCGAGAAAGAGAGCAACTACGACCCGTCCAAAGCCAAAGACCTGTATTTCAAGCTGACCGGCGATAAGATTGAATACGATCACCGTCCATACAACACAAAGGACCTTACCGGGCGTAACGACTGGATAGCCGTAATACACGCTGACGGTAACGGTCTGGGCGAGATTGTCGCACGTATTGGCAAAGATCCTAAGGTTATGCACAGCTTCTCCACCAGTCTGGACAATGCTACACTGGCCGCCGCCCAAGTAGCATATAATGCTATAAGGAAGGAAGCTGAGAAGGTCCCAAAACTGCCGATACGCCCCGTAGTCATCGGTGGCGACGACCTTACGGTGATCTGCTGTGGCGACTTGGCTGTAGATTTTGTAACGGCATATCTGAAGGCTTTCGAAGATTCGACTAAAGAAGAGTTCAAAGGCCTCGTTCCACAAATCGAAAACGAAGAAGCCAAGAAATTGCTTAGCAGAGGCTTGACCGCCTGTGCCGGCATCGCCTTCATCAAGTCATCCTATCCGTTTTATTACGGCTACGACTTGGCCGAGGCTCTGTGCGGCGAGGCCAAGAAGGACGCCAAGTCGGACAAAGTCAAGGAAGCCAATGGCAATCAAGCACCCTCATGCCTGATGTTCCATAAAGTTCAGAGCAGTTTCGTGGAAGATTACGCCGAAATCAAGCGCAAAGAGCTGACCACAGTCGATGGAGGTTCGCTTTGCTTCGGGCCGTATTACTTGAATAAAGAAAGTGTTGACAAGGTCAAAGACAGGGAACGTTGGACTATCAAGGAACTTTCAGAGACAGTAGATAAGCTGAATAAAGAAGATAACAACCGCGTTAAGACAGCCATTCGCCAGTGGCTGACGCTGATGCACGAGGACGCCGGGGCTGCCAAGCAGCACTCCAAACGTGTTAAAGCTGTCAATCTCGACAGTAAATTCATTTCCATTTACGATTCTGTCTCTACCGGTATAATAAAGAAGGACGCCGATGGCAAGGACAAAGAGCCCAAGCTTTATCCGGCATACGACATACTGTCGTTGCTAACAATAATCGAGCAAGAGACAAAACCAAACCAAGAAACAAAATAGGCATACCGCTATGAGCAATATAAAATACACTATCGAGTTTTACTCGCAATGGCATTGCGGGTCGGGATTGTCTGCCGGCGCGGATGTCGATGCGTTGGTCGTCAAGGACAAAGACGATATGCCCTATGTCCCGGGTAAGACCATCAAAGGCCTGGTGCGCGAAGCCGTAGAAAACCTTATGCAATTCACCAGAGAAAACAAGTCCGGACTTATCGAACAGGCCTTCGGCGAGGGAGGCAAAACCACCGGCTGCGCACATTTCGGCAACGCCGAACTCGATACTAAGGAACGCGATGCTATCGTAAAAGCCAACGCCGCTCAATTCCTATATAATAAGGTGACCACTACCGCCATCTCTAATGAGGGCACGGCGCAGAACCATAGTCTACGTAGCATCCAGACCGTGGTACCGTGCAAACTATACGGCGAAATTACGGGCGTGCCCGAGGAGCTGGCGGACGACATTGTCCGCTGCTTCGGCCTGATTAAACGCTTAGGACACAAACGCACACGCGGCCTCGGACGCTGTGACATCAAGGGAGAGAAAGGAGGAAAGGCATGAAGACACTCAAATTCAAATGTAAACTGCTGTCGGACGTAATCCTCAACCAAAAAGCCGCCAGCGAAGGCGCCAACAATACCCTCGACTTTATTCCCGGCAGCAACTTCTTAGGCATCGTGGCCGCCCGGTATGACAATTTCGACGATGACGCCATGGAGGTATTCCATAGCGGCAAGGTGCGCTTCGGTGATGCTCATCCCGCGTGCAAAGGCCACGAGGACATGCGCACGTTGCGCGTCCCTGCCTCGATGTACTATCCCAAGCTCAAGAAAGCGAGCGAAGTATGCTACATACATCACGAATACAACCGAGATAAAGACAAAGGGGGCGATGGCGGAAATCCGCAGCAGCTTAAGCAATGCCGTCAGGGCTTCTACGCCTTTGAGAACGGCGCCGGATTCAAGGCCGAGACGTCCACGAACTTTGCACTCAAGTCGGCATATGACCGCGAGGCACGCCGCTCCAAGGACAGCCAAATGTTCGGGTACGAGGCCTTGGACAAAGACGCCGAGTTCTACTTCAGCGTCGAGGTCGACTCGGACGAACTTGCGGACAAAATCCGCAAAGCGCTTGTCGGCAAACACAATATAGGGCGCTCGCGCACAGCGCAGTACGGATTGGTAGAACTCGAAGAATGTAACTTTGAAGAAACGCGATCTCGAGACATCAAAGCGGATGGCAAAGTCACCGTCTACGCCGATGGCCGACTGATATTTATTGACGACAACGGCGAACCGACTTTCCGCCCCACAGCGACAAATCTCGGACTTGACAGCGGCGAAATCGATTGGGAGCGCTCGCAGGTGCGCACCTTCCAATACGCGCCGTGGAACGGCAAGCGCAAGACCCGCGATGCCGACCGCTGCGGCATCGAAAAAGGCAGTGTCTTTGTCGTCTCCGGCTGCAAGGCGCAAGACCTCAAGTCCCGATATGTCGGCGCATACCGCAACGAAGGCTTCGGCCGCGTAATCTATAACCCCGAATTCCTGGATACGGCAGACAACGCCTCTAACGGCCAAGCCAAGTTCAAGATCAAAGAGGGCGAGGGAAAGGCTAAAGAGACCAAGAAGCCTACGCTAATACCTGCCGACAAAATCAATAATTCTCCACTGCTGAATTACATTAATCGCGCAATTAGGGATAAGGAAGAAGACGAGTATATCCGCAAGAAAGTCAACGATTTCGTTGACAAAAAAGAAGGCTTGTTTACAGGCGAACGCTTTGCTTCGCAATGGGGCGCCATCCGCACCATCGCTATGCAATACAAAACGTACGATAAAATCTGGGAGCAGCTTTTCACCAAGACTAAAGTTAAATATGAGAAAAGAGGTCCCGAACCTGCCGCCTACCTCACTCATGGTGTAGCCAAAGACAAGTGGAGCAAAGGAGGCCGCAAGAATGCCTTGGAAGACTTCATAAAAGAGATACATGAGTCCAAATATGAGAACGACATCACCGCAAAGGCATTAATCAACTTAGCATCCGAAATGGCCAAAATATGCAAGAACAAGCAAAAATGACAGATACACGATACACATACAGCCATATAATGCGGCTGACGGTGGAAGCCGCCACGCCGCTGGCCGTAGGCACGGGCAAGAGCTGTGACATACTCACCGACGCACCCGTGGCCAAGGACGTCAACGGCCTGCCTTACATCCCGGCGACATCCATCGCCGGCGTACTGAGGCACGCAATGGGACTCGCCGTCGACCAAACCGAAGGCAACCCTTTCGGATACATCAGCAAATCAGACGATAACGATGACAGCGGCCACGGCTCGGACATCATATTCACCGATGCGGTGATGGTGGGCAAGAACGGCAAGGCACTCGACGGGATACAGGATATTGATTGGAATGACGAATTTTATCGGTATTTCCAAGACCTACCCGTACGCCAGCACGTGCGCATCGACCACAAAGGTACAGCCGAGAACAACGGAAAGTTCGACAACGAAGTTGTGTACAAAGGCACACGCTTTGTCTTCGAGATTGAACTGATGTCTGAAAAAGACGACAAAGAGCATATCGAAAAAGCTATTGAGCACCTGCGTTACAGCACGTTGCGCATAGGCGGCGGCACTCGCAAAGGCTACGGCAAACTTAGTATTGTTGACTGTCGGCAAGCCTCACTCAACCTTTCCAATCCTGAGGACCTTGAGAAATACCTCAATAAATCATCATCTTTGGCCGAAGATTGGGCCGGTTTTACGAAAATCTCAGTAATTGAATCGTTAGACTACTCCAAGTGGACGCATTATCAACTGAAGCTTAAGCCTTTAGACTTCTTTATGTTTGGCTCGGGTATGGGCGACAGCGATGCCGACAACGTCTATGTTTCCGAATATGTTGTCAGTCGGGGCGAAAGTGTAGACAGCAACAAGCGCGTACTTATACCCGGGTCATCCGTCAAAGGCGCAATCGCGCACCGCACCGCATACCATTACAACAAGATCAAAGGAAACTTTGCCGGGAAACAGAACCCCAAAGAGATAACCGGAAGCAACAACGAGGCCGTAGCCGCAATTTTCGGAGAAGCCGATGGCGACAAATTCACACGCGGCCGGATACTGATAGACGATATTCTCCAAGGTCAAGTAAAAGCAGAATCAGAAGCAAAAGCAGATGCAGAAGCAGATGCAGAAAAAAAAACGACACCAACGTCAAAAACCTTCTTCCACAACAAGATAGACCAGTTCACCGGCGGCACTATGGACGGCGCACTCTTCCAAGAAAAGGTCATCTACGACAAAGACACCGAATACACGTTTGACATCTACGTCGAAAACAGTGCCATCGCCGATGATGACATTAAAAAAGCCTTCGTGCAAAGTCTCCGCGAGATCTGCACCGGGCTGCTACCCCTCGGCGGCATCACCAACCGCGGCAACGGCATTTTCACCGGAACCGCAACCGAAAACGACAAGCAATTATGGGAAAAATAGAGACAATAACGAAAATACCCAAAGCCAAATACCAAGGCTACATTTGGCGCAGCAACAGCGACCGCCCCGAAGTCCTCACCGGCGACAAGGAGTACGGCGGCTTTACGCCCAACCCGGACGGGAACCCCTTTATCATCGAAGGCAATCTGTGGAACGAAGCCAACAGCACCTCCATATCCATCCGCTATGTCGATGGACGATACTATATCCACCGGACAACGCTCACCGGCGAGACAGACCACAGCACCATCAAGAAATACGTGGCGCATCGTATTGACGAGTACAAGTATCTGCGCTTTGTCCAACTATGGGAGCCGCGCCCCGACCCTATGTGTGAAGGCATGGAGGTTCTTGAACCCTCAAAATTGGTATTCATCGGATTTACTAATAGCGAAAAATTATGGCACTGACATCACCATATAACTTTGTACCGCTCAACAAAAAGGTGTATATTCCCGACTGGTACAACCTCGTGTCGCAAGACATCCCCTTTGAGGACGGCGAAGACGGCTACATCGAACTGACCTGGCACAACGACTCCCCCCTGTTCATACGCAACGGAGCCAAAGAACTGCCTGACGGCAAGCCTAACGTTGAAGCGATGTGTCATGATGGACGCTACTTCATCCCCGGCTCCAGCATCAAAGGTATGTTGCGCAACGTTCTCAGCATCCTCGCCTTCGGCAAAATGGCAGAAGGCGAACAATACAAGGACCGCTTCTTCGGGCACAGAGAGATAGGTTCGGGACAGACAGATAGTAGCGACTACCATGAAAAGATGGATAATGCCAAATGCGGATGGCTGGAATTAGATAAAAATTCAACAGACGGCAAAGAACATTATCTTCTATACCCCTGTGACGGAGATTTATCCCAAATCTATATTGACGAGAGTAAAGACAAAAAGCACACCTCGCAACATTACGTCAGGGATTATTGCAAAGTATATGATTGGGGACGAACATCATGGGAACGTAATAATACTATAAAAAAAGAATTAGGCAAGTGGTTTCCGGAATTACCCGATTTCCCCGGATATAGGCTTTTTGCAACAGGTTGGATGGGAACAAAAAAGAAAGAGCTTTTGATACCTGCCAAGACAAAAGATCCAATTGAATTGGAGGATAACGTTGTCTCAAAATTCTTTGATGTTTACGAGCCATCTCCAAACTTCGAGAAATATAAAGACCTGTTAGATAAAAAAAACGAGCGCATACCCGTGCTTTATGTCGAGGATAACGGATCTGTTGTTGCTATCGGTATGGGCCGCATGTTCCGATATCCATACAATCAAGGAATTAAAGACATTGTAGAAAAAGAACAGGACACGACCAAATATGCAGGACAACGAGACCTTTGCGAAACTATATTCGGGTGGATTGGCAATGATAATAGCGCCAAAGGCCGCGTGCAATTCAGCAATGCATGGACAGAAAAGGTAATTCCTGATGACCGACCACTAGCGAATGGCGTACTTGGCCAACCCAAGGCATCTTTCTACCCGCTGTACATCAAGCAAAAGAAAGACGCGAAAACATATAATTCATATTCATCCAAGGACATAGAAATCAGTGGCCGCAAACGCTATCGTATACATAAAGGGAGTTCGACAACGGATTTGCCTAAAGGTAATGGCAACGAAAATACGACAACTTCATTCAGGGCAATTCCAGCAGGAAACGATTTTAAAATGCGCATCAATGTTCACAACCTACGGCCGGTCGAAATAGGCGCACTATTGTCGGCCATCACATTCCACAACTCATGTGGCGTATTCCACAACATCGGTGCAGCCAAGTCATTCGGATATGGAAAGTTACATTGTGATGAAGCGAGCATAAAACTTGTTGGTTTCAAGAATGACATCAAAGATTATCTCGGAACATTCGAAACCGAGATGGAGAAGTTCTGTCATGGCCACGGATATACCAACTGGCTAAATACAGAGCAAATCACAATGTTACTTGGCATTATGTCAGAGCATTCCGACCAAGACCTCAAGATGATGGAGCTGAAAGAATATACAAACGTCAAAAAAGCAGCGGCTCAATCACTGCAAGAGTTGAATAAAACGCCGGAAACATACATAGACCAAAATACCCAAATCGAACTTAAATCCGAAGACACAATAAAAGAAGCAAATAGATTCATACAAAGTGCGGAGGCACAGTTACAATCTGATGCTTCTACAAATGACAGATATTTCGAGCAAATCTATGAACAGGCAATAAAGTTCCGGGCAGAAATTGAAGATATTATATCTGTGCGAAAGGCGCTGTGCATAGATTATACAGAGCCAAAACAAGTAGCTCAGCAGATAAACAAAATCTTGAATCAAGCCTTCCGCCTGCAAAACCTTGTCGATTACGAAAAAGCCGAAAAATATTCAGACATTAGCCGTTTTGATTTAAGCAAACCAGATGAATGTGAAAGAGGTAAAGAATGGTTGTCTACTGCTATTTCCATATACGTGGATTTAGTTGACAAGAAGAAAATGCAGGGGCTTGATTACTCGGAAGAAGAGCATATAATCCATCAGTTGAAAGAACAGAATAACGCCATTATTCCACCTACTAAAAACGAAACTCTTGCCGATATTCTCGGCGAAAAGACAGGTGCTCTATATAGAATCACTAAATGGTCTCAATGTAAGGAGAAGATTGAGCAATGGATTGCCTCGCATGTGCTTAGCGATTCAGATAAGGACGCTATTGAGGAGACAGTCCGTAGGCTATCTGAGAAACCATCTCACGATGAGAAAAAGAAAAAGGTCTGGACAAAGCGTGACAGCCATATATGGAAAGCGCTTGAGGGCTATCTCGGCGAAGAACGTGCCGATGAGCTCTTCAAGAAGTTGAATTCGGGAAAATGAGCGTAATGGGAGGCAAGGTGGTGACGGTGCTTATCGCGAGGTACGACACGGAGATTACGGAGAGGGAGATACCCTTTCTGCGCGGCGCTGTCATCCAAGCCGCCGGACGCGACAACGTACTGTTGCACAACCACGTGGACGAGCAATTGCGCTACAGCTACCCTATGGTGCAATACAAACGTCTTGATGGACGTGCTGCCATAGTGTGCATTGACTCGGGCCTCGAAGCCATCCGCGACATCATCGCCCTCGACCTGGCCCAAGTGCGGCTCGGACGCCGCATCACGGCGCTACCAGCCCCGGCTCTCGAGCTCGAAGAAACCGAAGTGGCTCTCACCGATGAGATGCACACCTACCGGGCTACACGCTATTTCCCGCTCAATCAGGACAACCATCGCCGCTATAACGCCACCGACAGCATCGTCGAGCGCTACCGACTTGTCGAGCAATGTATCGTAGGCAATATTCTATCTTTTGCCAAAGGCATAGGCGTATTCTTCGATGGCACAGTAACGGCACAACTCATCGCCGTATCCCACACCGAGCTATACGACTTCAAAGACATCAAATTACGCGGCTTCGACCTCGTCTTCAAGACAAACGTCCGCATGCCATCCTACATCGGCCTTGGCAAGCACGCCAGCCTCGGCGCCGGCACCATCATCCAAATCTAACAGCACAACAGTATATGAAGAACGTACACATCACCTTAGTGGGCAAAGAAGCCCTCCCGGTATTCTACCCCATATATGAATATCGTCCAGACATTTCCTACCTAATTGGGACACGCCAGTCAAAGCCTGTAATGGACAACCTGTGCGCAACCATTGAAAAGTATGGCTTGCAATGTGTGGAAGAAATAATTGGGGACGCGTTTGATGCGAATATTTGTAAGCGTAAATGTGACAGCATTATAGCGAATGAAGGGCTTGACTGTTCGTATACATTCAATCTGACCGGAGGGACAAAGCCTATGGCTCTTGGTGCGATGTGGTCCGCAATTATGCATGATTGCGCAATGATATATACTGATTCTAAAGACTGTATTGACATCCGTACTTCAAAAAAAACTCCGCTACAACAACACTTGTCTCCTGAACTAATATTTATGCTGCAAGGCCAAAAGCTTAATAGCAGCATCCCTTACTCATACAATCCGGAACGTAGCAGATGTGCAGAAGAAATTCGCAGCCAAGTGTTCGACCCGTACAAAAGAGAAGTGCTTGACCTTCTCAAGGATGTATATGACCGCAACAAAAATCATATAGATAGTCAATATACCTATGGTCCTGTGTCGTACAAAAAAGATGGCACAACCACAATCATAACATATAAAGGTATAGAAATATTTCGGAGTGATTATCCCGAGGCAGACATGCTTTTATTTGAAGGCCGATGGTGGGAGACGCTTGTTGCCGATGCGATATACAAATGGGCCAAGGACAAGTATGATGTTTGGACAAGCGTAGTGTTCAATCCTAAAAAAGATGACTATACCAAAGATGGTGTCAGAATAACAAAAAACGAAATTGACATATTAATCAATTTGGGAAACAAATTCCTCTTTGTTGAATGCAAGTCCAATTCTTTCAATCAAGACGATATCTACAAACTTAACCGCGTTACACAGACGTATGGAAGTGATAAGTCAAAGGGCGTTTTAATCGCGTATAGGATTTTCTCCAAGATAAGGCCTAACCTAAGAGAAAAGGCAACAGATTGTAAAGTTGACATTCTCACCTCTGATGGCGACTTCAACAATCTTGGTAGCGAGTTAGACCGAATTATCAATACGCTAAAAGCATAAGGATATGGCACGCAAAGTATTTATATCCGTCCTCGGAACGGGCAATTACAAAGAGTGCATATACGCATCGGGTAATACTCAATATGATGGAACTCGCTTTATACAAAAAGCGACGTTACAGATGCTTGATGTTAAAGAAGGTTGGACGGAGAGCGATCGTATATATATCATAGTAACCGATGGCTCAAAGGAACAGAACTGGGAAACAAGGACTGATAATGGAGAGCCTAAAATCGGTCTGGCCGACACATTGAAAGAAATGCATCTTTCCACACCAATAGAGACTATAAGAATACCGGACGGAAATAACGAAGACGAGATATGGCAAATCTTCAGTGATATATATAAGGTATTAAATGATGAAGACGAGCTATACTTCGACCTCACACATGGCTTCAGATACCTTCCAATGATGGTTTTGGTTCTCGGCAACTATGCTAAATTCTTGAAGCATACCGAAGTCAAGAGTATAACATATGGCAACTATGAGTCACGTGATAAAGAGACAAATATAGCTCCTATCATCAATATCACTCCGTTAGCCGCCCTTCAAGATTGGACAAACGCAGCTGCCGACTATCTTGAGCATGGCGATGCAACGAAGCTAAAAATTTGCGCAGATAAGCCGCTGATTACCATTGCTCGAGAAACAAAAGGGCAAGACCAAGATGCGACAACACTCATAAAGTTGTCTAAACAATTATATGAGTTTAGCAATTTGATTTCATTCAACCGAGGTGATGAAATAATTATAGGCAAACAAAGCGAACAAATAAAGGCACTTTTAGAAAAAGCAGATGCCGAATATATCCGTCCGATGGGGCCCTTGTTTAAACAGATCGCGAAATCTGTTAGAAATTTTAATCCCGATAGTCCCGAAAATATGATTGAGGCTTCGCGACTATGTTTGGATCACAGCGATTTTCAAGCATCTATAACATTGCTCCAAGAGGGAATAGTATCTATGCTATGTCGTAAATTCCATCTCGACGTTAAAGACAAAGGTGATAGAGAAATTGCGACACAAGCCTTAAACAAGCTTGGACTAGAACTACAGAATAAAGAATACAGGCCGCTATCACCTTATAAAGAAACGATTATTAAGCGAATCATTGACAGTGGTATAATATCTTCAGAATTAGCCAACCAATGGAACAAGATAACAGAAGACCGAAACGACTTTAATCACGCCGGTCTTCGAGCGAGCTATAAAGATGCTGAAACATTGCGCAATAATATAAGCTCTTATCTTTCGGCTGTTTGCGATGAAATCTCTGCGATTAAAGCCTATGTTCCTGGCACTCCCCCGTTACTCGTCAACCTGTCCAACCATCCATATAAGGATTGGTCGGAAGACCAGAAAAAAGCCGCAGAAAAGTATGGAGAAGTACAGGATATGGCATTCCCAGAAATAGACCCGGCGATGAAAATTGACAAAATCAAAAAGGAGATTGCCGCAGCTCAAATAGATGAGATAAAAAATATGTGTAAGGAACGTAGAGTCACCGTTCACATAATGGGTGAGATGTCCTATACTTTTTATGTCGTTTCACAACTAAAAGCTTTTGGCATCCTATGCATTTGCTCGACGAGTGAGCGCGACACCGAAGACCTCGGCGGAGGCGAGAAGAAAGTAACTTTCCACTTCAAGCGCTTCCGCGACTACGACTGCTAACTCCGATGGCGGAGGTGGTAAACATTGCCACCTCCACCTCGGCAGCGACATTTCATATCTCGGCTATTATCGCCATACAGGCCATCCTTTTCACACAAATTATCATCAATGGAACTTGTCATAAATACATACGGCGTGTCTATCAGCCGAGACAACGAAGGCTTCGTCATCAGCAACGCCGACGGCCGCCAGCGCGTCCCGGTGGTCGGCATCGACTCGATACAGATTGGGAAAGGTGCTCAAATCACCAGCGATGCTGTGATGCTTGCCGTTGAGCACGAAATCGAAGTGTTTTTTGCAGACAGATCCGGCCAACCGCTGGCTCGGATTTGGAGCCCTAAATACGGGTCAATCTCCACCATACGCAAAGGGCAGTTGACATTCTCGTTCTCGTCCGATGCCGTGGCGTGGATCAAGGATGTCATTCTGCGTAAGATTGAGAACCAACAAGCACTGCTACTGATGCTTGCTGCCGATGACGCGAAGCTCGAGCTGCGCCAAAGCACAGACAAAGCCATACGCCGACTCGAAGACTATCGCACCAAAATCCGTACTATCGAAGGCGACATAGTCAGTGACATCGCCCCCACCCTACGCGGCTGGGAAGGAGTAGCCTCCAAGATTTATTTCGAGGCCCTTGCCGGTTTTATACCCGAACAATACCATTTTGAAAAGCGCACACGCCAGCCAGCCACTGACATCACCAATGCAATGCTCAATTACGGTTACGGACTACTATACGGCCGCATCGAAGGTGCTCTCATCAAAGCCGGCATAGACCCATACATCGGCATCATGCACCGCGATGACTACAATCGCCCGGTACTGGTCTACGATGTCATAGAAATATACCGCGTATGGGTAGACTATGTGGTCGTACGCCTACTATCACAACAAGCTATCACCGAGGATCATTACTCCGTACACGATGACGGTTCATACTGGATGGAAGCCTTAGGCCGTCGCATCCTCATCCAATCGCTCAACGACTACCTCGATGAAGTCGTTGCAGACAGCGCAATGCCACGTAGTCGCATGACGCAAATCACACTATACGCTCAAAGTCTTGCCCAACGTTTCAAACGCTATAACCAAGCACTATGATTTCCGCCGCTCGAAATATCCGGGACAACGCCGAGGCTTTGGTCAAAATGCCATTAAGGCATGTATACGACGCACTACGCAACCCACGCCCCGATATCACAGCCATGCTCAATCAGATACGCGTGGCACGCGCCCTCGATCCATCACGCTACCCGGCACTGAAATCTCAGTTGCCATACTTTGTATGTGCTATATTCAATCCCCCGTACCGCCGTAGCGCTAATTTCGCATACACCGAATACTTTATCATTGACATCGACCATGTGTCCGAACAAGGACTTACAATCCAAAGTCTCAGACAACGCATATCCGCCGACAGCCACACCCTGCTGTGCTTTATATCGCCCGGAGGCGATGGTCTCAAAGTGGTCATGCAGCTATCCGAAAAATGCTACGACCCAGGGCTCTACAAAGTATTCTACCAAACGTTTGCCGCAACTTTTGCACGACAATACGATATCGCACAAGCCGTAGACGCCAAGACCTGCGATGTCACGCGCGCCTGCTTCATGAGTGCCGATCCCGAAGCATACTACAATCCAACGGCTGAACCCGTGACCATCAGTGACTACATCAATCCAACGGCAGTCCTACGCAAAGCCGCTAAAACCAAGCACGAGACCTATGCCCAAAAGTCCGACGGAACACTGGACACAGCAAACGTTCACGACACGACCGAACCTCCGGACGATGTCATCGCAGCAATCAAACGGAAACTCGATATAGGCAGAAAATCTGTACAACAAAAACCTACAGCATACGTACCGGACGAACTCAACCGCATTATAGATGATCTGCGTGCATTCATCGAATCCTTCGGCATCACTGTCAGCAGCATCGACAACATCCAGTACGGCAAAAAGATACGCATCAGTATTGATGCAAAAAAGGCCGAGACAAACCTATTTTATGGCCGGCGCGGGTATTCCGTCATCCAGTCGCCACGCTCAGGCACAGATGCCGAAGCCAACAAACTCACCGCCGACATAATTCGCCAATATCTGGCAGAACATAACCTCTGACCATAATGCCTCGTAAACCAAAGCCACCACTATCCTTAGCTGAGCAGATGCAGAAAATCATCAATGCTCGCCTAAAACTGCCCCCTCGCGACAACGACAGCGAAGTAGACAACGATATAGACAATGACATTGGATCACTTGAACAGCGAATACAAAAAATCTTAGGCATCGTCTGCGACACCAAAACCAAAGACAACCACATGGTATTCTTCGTAATGTATGACATACGCAGCAACAAGGTACGACGACTTGTGTTCAAATACCTTACACGTAAAGGCTGCACCCCGATACAGCGATCCATATTTCTGGCCGAAGCACCCACGGACGTATTTCAGCAAATCCAGTCCGATCTTGCCGAAGTGCAGCAAGCATACGAAAACAAAGACAGTATTATCGTACTACCAATCACCACCGACTACCTACGTATGATGAAAATTATCGGTCAGCACATTGCCGTAGACGTCATCACGCACAACAAATCCACCCTATTCTTCTAAATAATTTTACGCACGCAAATACAACATATCACTTTTTTGCGCAACAATACTTTCTTGCGTTACGACTGCTTCATTGCCCTGCGTCAGCTCATGCTCTTTCATCTCGCCGTTGTCAGAAGGTTCATCACCCAATATCTCCCGGGCAGGCTTCTTGAAATCTATCACCGGGTCTATGATGCGCACCTTGTCATTCTCATCAATGAACGCATTGTCGCCCTCGACATCCGTAACCGTCACTTCGTCATTACCAAAGTGATAGCCATCCATCCGCTTCAGACCCTTCTGCGCAAGATACTCCGCTACTTGCCGCGCACTCGCACGCTTTGTCGAACGAACCAAGTCTTGCGACAACACTATGCGCACATCCCCCAAGTCGTCCGTAATACCCTCAAACGTATAAGCCGTCTCCGGGAAATACTTGTTATGCACAAGATACTCGTATATCGCATCCTCCGGCTTCACTCCCGGCTTCATCGCCGCCGACGCATACGGATCTTTTACTTTATAAGCCTTGCCGGCGCCATCGCTGATATAGACCTCGCTTTCACGAGATTGCTTAGATAATCGCTGCCCCAAGTCGCGAATACGCTCCTTAGGCATATACAGCCCATTTTCTTTGGCTACATTTACCAGCCTTTCGGATTCCGCTTCGCGTCTATCTCTCTCGCTACGTACTGTATATTCCCCACGTGGAGAGGCCAACCCCTTCTCAAACACTCGTATATCGCCTCGGCCTCCGCCTCGCGCCACGCTTCGGGCTCCTTCGCCAGCCACTCGGCCGCCGTTTCGCGACCATTGCTCATCATTATCTTGTCCAAGTCTTTTTCCATACTGCAAATTTACTGTTTCTTTCCAATGTTGTCCTAAACGTTTTGGTCAAAAATAAAAATAGGAAGTAGTTACTAAGGCAAAAAATGGCTACCTTAGTAGTGAGCGACCAACTCTACTACTTCCTATGGCAAATATAACACTTTTCGCACAAACAATCGCCCAATTACCTCGGCAAGCAATCAGAAAAATCATCCGCAATGCCGGAACAGACAAGCACAGCAAGGGCTATGACACATGGAGCCAGTTTGTTAGCATGGTATTCAGCCAATTTTCCGGCTGTGATTC
>ENA-ORRN01000565-ORRN01000565.1-human-gut-metagenome-genome-assembly--contig:-NODE-565-length-29052-cov-3.253578_pt1 | contig 29052 bp, 20 predicted proteins | sample MGYA00242174_ERZ509132 | MGnify/ENA primary metagenome ERZ509132 (study PRJEB26280, sample SAMEA2338671) | human gut metagenome | biome: human gut; feature: human-associated habitat; material: faeces... | reverse complement strand
AAAGAATGGTAAAAATCGAAAGTAGTTCTTGAATTAAGGCAAGTATATCCGCTAAAAATACTATTAAAAATTTCAAGGCTTAAACGTAGCACATATTATTACCACTCCAAGGTAAGTAAGGTAGATAAATATGAAGTTGAAAAACAAGAAATAAAGGAAATCTTTGAAACTAACAAGCAGAGATACGGATATAGGCGAGTTTTACTCATTTTAAAGCAAAGAGGTTATGTGATTAACCATAAAACGGTATTAAAATTGATGAAAAGCCTTAATTTTCAAGGGAAACAACGCAGAAGCAAGTACAAATCGTATAAAGGTGAAGTTGGGACAGTTGCTCCGAATATACTAAATCGGAAGTTTGAGGCAACGGGTGAATACGAAAAGCTGACAACCGATGTAACTGAGTTTTCTGTTTGCACTGAAAAAGTATACTTGTCTCCAATACTTGATTTATACAACAACGAGATAATCAGCTATTCGATTTCATTAAGCCCGAATTTCGCTCAGACAAAAGAAATGTTAAATAAACTATTCGAAATATTGCCGAAAACCGCTCGACCGATTCTGCACTCGGATCAAGGATGGCAATATCAAATGAAGGAATATCAAAGATTACTCAAAGAGCATAACATAACTCAAAGTATGTCGAGAAAAGGGAATTGTCTTGACAACAGCGTAATGGAAAATTTTTTTGGGCGACTTAAAGTGGAAATGTTCTATGGGGAGACTTTTCGAACAACGGATGAATTCATCCGTTGCCTGGAAGAATACATTACTTACTACAACAATAAGAGAATATCTCTCAAATTGAAAATGAGTCCGGCACAATACCGAACTCAATCTCAAATCATTTAATTAAAATATTTTGTCCAACTTTTGGAGTTCACTTCACAATGTGATGTCTTTTTTTTGTCCATCGCAGGCTTTCGCCTCTAGAGGGGCGTAGGTGACGCGATTGCGGACTTGCGGTTTAGCGAGGAGGTGGAGGCTGAAATGTCCGAACAATCGCTATTCCGTCGCTCTGCTCCTTACAAACCCTACTCGGGGAGCCATCTTTGTAGTACGAAAAAGCTACTACACACAAAAAGCACAAGATTTAGTAGGTCTTGTGCTTTTTTTGTTACTATATCTTGTGGTTTGCGCCATTTGCGAAATATTTGAATTCAGGAGCTGTATTTTGACCTATTTTTCAAAAAAAAGGTCTTGAACTTACGACATATCGTTTTTGCTCGATAGGGGTACTACAATTGGTTCTTTGTCAAATGTTGGGGTGTGGTTTTCAAAAATAAATTTTCCAAGTAGTAAGATTTCCCGCTTTTTGAGGAATTAGCCGAAACAAAGCATTACTCTGTTTCGCAGAATGTTAAAGTTACGATAGCCGTAAGCAATGCGTTTTAGGACTTTAATATTGTTGTTCATACCTTCGGTAAAGCAATTCGTGTATTTATGTCTGAAACTGTTTACAATATATCTGAACCAATTATGGAGAGCGGAGATATCCTTAATGGATCGAGAGAGTTGCAGTGCGGGTGGAAAACCGTAGAAATTCACGGGTTTCCCGGAAATGTTCCGGATCGTTTTGTTCGGGTGGGTTTGCAAAACGAGTATATTTTTTAAAAATATTTTGTTTTGCAACTGTTTATATCCGAAACGCTATTGAAATGACAATGAGAAAATGATATAATCAAACTGAAAATAAACAGGTAAGGAGATTGAACTGCACCCCAAAAAGTGCACAGATGGCTTTCCTTTTTATTTTCAGAAAACAAAGCGATGCGGCAACTCAGGAGGTTTGCCGGTTGCGAAGGGAAAAATTTATGAATAAAAAGAAGTTATTGTGTATTGCTTCGTCTTTTCTGTTTCTGCTTTGCAGCAGTTGTTCCGGAGGAGGAGAGGTCGGTGAAAGCCAGAAGGAAAACGGAAAATACGAACAGGCGTCGAAAAATTTGTATGAAGCGACGTTAAACAGTCTGGTTGCGACCGATGCGATGGGCAGAAGTTTCGGCGAAACCTCTCTGTCTGCGACGAAAAACGTCGGAATGTTCTATTTCGTCTGGCACGGGGAACACAATTCCAACATTTACGACATCACCGAACTGAGCGCAAGAGATCCGCAATCGCTCTGGAGTGCGGAGCCGAATACGGTCTCTCCGTTAGGGGAGCCCCATTATTGGGGAGAGCCGTTATACGGATATTACGCGTCGGACGATCCTTGGGTGCTCAAGCGCCATTTGGAACTTCTGACCATGTCCGGAGTCGATTATCTCGCTCTTGATCTTACGAACATTTCTCTGTATGAAAAGAACGTCCGCGCGCTGCTGGACAAAGTCGTTGAATTCCAGCAGCAAGGATGGAATCCGCCGAAAATTTGCGCGTTGCTGAGCGGCGCGGCGAATGACGAGCCGGATGACGTGGGCAGAATTACGGAGTTTTACAATCTTTTCTATAAAGATTCAAAATACGACGACGTCTGGTATACTTGTCCGGACGGAAAGCCCCTCATCGGGATCGGCATGAAATGGGCGTACGACAGACTGTCCGATGAAATCAAAAACGCTTTCCATTTCAGAAATATCGTCTGGCCGTTCCAGGCTCCCTCTTCGTATCCCAACGATATGTCCTGGATGGACTGGGAATATCCGCAAAGAGTGTACGATATGGACGGATTTATGAACGTTTCCGTCGCCCAACACAATTCTTACAGTTTCAGCAAATCCATCAACCCCGAAACGGCGGATGCTTCGTACGACGAAAACCGCGGCAGAGGGTGGAGTTATACGAGCGAGAGGAATATTGCCAACAACGTCGTGCGCGGAACGAATTTCCAGAGTCAATGGGATACCGCGTTTCAGAATTATAACAACGTGAACGAGGTAATGGTGACGGGCTGGAACGAGTGGATTGCTTTTAAAGCGCTTGGCACGAACTATTATAAAGAAGAAGCGAACGATCTCGGGAGAGTGTGTTTCCCCGATACCGCAAATATGGAGTTTTCGAGAGATCTTGAAATGATGAAAGGCGGTTACGGAGATAATTTCTATCTGCAGAACATGCTCAATACGAGGAAATTCAAGAGCAACGGTGCGACGGTCGCCTATGCCGGGGCGAAGGGTTCGCCCGAATTGAGCGGGGCGTTTGCGGGTGCCCGGACGTATTTAGATATCGCGGGCGACGCCATGCCGAGAAATTTCAGACGTGCCGACGGAAAAGAAACTTACGTCAACGACACCAACCGCAACGATATCGTAAAGACGGAAGTGATGAACGATACGCAGTATCTTTATATCAGAGTGACGACGAAAGACGACATCGTGATCGACGAAAACGCGACGAACAATTTAAATATACTGCTTTCCGTGCAGGGGAAGAACGGTTCCGGATGGGAAGGATACAGTTTCATCGTCAACAGAAAGGCGGCGCCTTTCGGAGCGGGAACGTCCTCTCTCGAAAAATTTGCGCCGAACGGAAAATTTGAATTTTCTTCTTCGTCGACGGTAGATTCTTATATGCAGGGCAACGTCTTTGCCGTCCGGATCCCTCTTTCCGCGCTTGGGGTAAAAGGGAATTTCACGGTGGATTTCAAGGTCGCCGACGGCATTTCCGATTGCAGCAATATCGACAACTACTACATTGACGGAGATTGCGCGCCGATCGGACGCCTGAATTACAGATACAACGCGGCGTAAAACGGCAACGGGATAAAAAAGAACGCAAAAGGGATGGAGAACGGTTTTTGCCGGATCGGCAGGACCGTTCCGTCATTTCGCCATCCGGGGAAAGATCTCATGTTGAAGATTTCTATTTTAGGACTCGGCGTACGAGGGGCAAATACGTACGGACAATATATTCACGACGAACGTCATGATTGTAAGATCGTGGCGATCTGTGATGCCGATAAAGAAAAAGCGGAGTATTTTTCAAAGGTATTTGAAGTGGATCCGTCGAACGTTTTTTGCGATGCGGAAGTCTTTTTCGAGCAGAAACGAAGCGACGTTCTCATCATTGCCACCCCGGACAACACGCACTTGCGGTTTGCCCGCTGGGCGTTGGAACTCGGGTACCATCTTTTCCTGGAGACCCCCGTTTCCGACGATCCTTCCGCATTGAAAGAACTTTCCCATCTTGCCAGCGAAACGGGAAAAGTCGTCATGCTTGCCAACGTCCTCAGGTATTCCGCCGCCATCAACAAAATAAAAGAGTTGATCGACGAGGGGAAAATCGGACAACTCGTTTCCGTCGACTATACGGAAAACGTGGGATTCTGGCATATGGCGCATTCTTACGTGCGCGGCAATTGGCGTCGCGTGAAAGATTCCACGCCGATGATCCTTACCAAATGCTGCCACGATTTCGATATTCTCCTTTACCTAATCGGCGCGCGCTGCAAAACCGTCAGTTCGATCGGCAGTCTCGCTCATTTCAAAAAAGAATACGCCCCGAAGGGAGCGGGTGAGCGTTGCGTCGCGTGCAAATGCGAAGAAGATTGTCCGTACAGCGCAAAAAAGATCTATATCGACATGTGGAAAGGCGATTACGCACGTCTGACGGGTACGGCGTGGCCGATGAACGCGCTCGTCGAAGAAAAATTCATCAGCGAGGAGACGTTGACGGCAGCCATTGAAAACGGACCTTACGGGAAATGCGTATACGCCTGCGACAACGACGTGGTAGACAATCAGACGGTTATAATGAGTTTTGAAAACAGAGTGAACGCCACCATGAAAATGGAGGCTTTCGTCAAACACGGGGGCAGAACCATCCGTGTTTTCGGCTCGAAAGGAGAATTGGTTTACGACGCGGCAAGCCATTCTATCGTTCTGAAGAGATTTTTCGGACGGGATGAAGAATGGGATTGCAGAGAGATGGAAGACGTGCGCAATCCGCTGGTGAAAAAACCGGATCAGAAAATGCTGGACGATTTTTTCGACTGCATTTCCTCCGCCGGAGACAAGCACGTCAACCACGATTTCATGGAAAGTCATTTCATTGCGCTTGCGGCGGAAGAATCCCGTCTGGGCGGCGGGCAGGCAATCGATATTTTTAAGTTCCGCAACAGCGACGGGATCATCAAGCAGATCCTGGAATGGATCGACGGAAATTATACGGACGATTCCATTACGATGAAGACGGTCGCGAAGAGGATCGGCTATTCCGTCGGGTATTGTTCGCAGATCTTCCGCATGGCAACGAACATGAATTTCAGAGATTATATCAATTTAAAAAGGCTGAAAAGGGTTAAGGAACTTCTGTCGGATAAAACCCTGAATCTGACGACGTTCGACATCCTGTATCAATGCGGGTTCAAATGTCCCTCCACTTTTTATCGGGTCAAAAAAAGATTGGAGGACAAAATGAACTGATTTTCCGAGATGCGGTTTAAAATATTGCATTTTGCATTTAAGACAGACGGAAACGCTATTGACTGCGGTTTCATAACAGATTATAATATAATCGTCGATACTGATCGACGAGATCTACCATATAAGGCTTGAAAAGGTAACGAGAACATGAAAAAAATTATTACGGTTTCAATAATCGGATGCGGAGCAAGGGGCGGTATTGCTTACGGTGAATATATCAACGAATTAAAGGATAAATACCGCATCGTCTCTTTGTGCGACGTCAATCCTTCCCGACTGAACAAGTTCGGGGATCTGTTCGGCGTCCCCTGTGAAAACAGGTTTGAGAAGGAAGAAGAGTTCTGGAAGGAAAAGAGAAGCGATCTGTTGCTCGTATGTACGCTGGATCATTTACACGTTCCCATGGCGGAAAAAGGTTTGAAACTCGGTTATGACCTTCTTTTGGAAAAACCGATTTCAGACAACCCGTCGGAATTGAGGGAGTTGCTTGCCATCGCCAAAGAGAGCAAGCGTCGGGTCATGGTCTGTCACGTATTGAGATATACCGCCATGATGAGAAAGATCAAAGAACTTCTGGACGAAGGCGCGATCGGACGGCTGATTTCCGTTGATCACACGGAAAACGTGGTGTTCTGGCACGAAGCGCATTCTTACGTGCGCGGGAACTGGCATTCCAAGGAAGAGACGACTTCCATGATCATGGCGAAATGCTGTCACGATCTGGACCTGTTACAGTATTTTATCGGCAGCAGATGCAAATCGGTCTCTTCGATGGGAGATCTGCGCTATTTTAAAAAGGAAAACGCACCCGAAGGATGCGCGGACAGATGTTGCGAATGCCGCTACGAGGATACCTGCGTCTACAGTGCGAAACGGATCTATATCGAACAGTGGAAAAACGTAGGTCGCCCCGCAAGCGAGTTTCCTTTCAATCTGGTATCGGACGCCTCTCCTACGACGGAAGAAGCGCTTGAAGTCGCCGTTAAAGAAAGCCGTTACGGCAAATGCGTATTCCGGTGCGATAACGACGTCGTAGACAATCAGACGACCATCATGCAGTTTGAAAACGGCATTACGGCGACGCTCAAAATGGAAGCGTTCGTCAAATACGGCGGAAGAGATATCCGCTTCTTCGGAACGGAAGGAGAACTGGACCTTCGCGAAAGCGAAAACACGCTCGTTCTGAAAAAGTATTTCGGCAAAGATACCGTCTGGAAGATTTCCGAACTCGTCGACGACCTCGGCGGTCAGGGAACGGGAGCGCACGGAGGCGGCGATCACAGAATGATCGATAAATTGTATTCCGTCCTGACGAATCCGGACGAATTGCCGGATACCTCTTTGGAAAAATCTCTCGAAAGTCATTATATGGCGATTGCCGCCGAAGAATCCAGAATTCGGGGCGGTGAATTGGTTGAACTCAATCAATTCAGAAAATAAACTTTATAAGGAGAACTATGATGAAGAAGTTGTTTGCGATCGTTATCTGTGCGATCATCTCGCTCAGCACGCTTTCTCTGTCGGCATGCAACAATGAGGGTACGCAGGGTACCGTCGACGGAAAGTACAACATCACCGTAGCCGTTCAGTTGGAAGGCGGTGAAGTGGAATTGATGGAACTCTATAAACAAGCGTATGAGACAAAGCACCCCGAAGTAAATATCATTATCAAGGATTTCAAAGGTGCGCTTTTCCAGAGTTATATGTCGAAATACGCCATGAGCGAAAAGGATCTTCCTATGATGATCTGGATGCCGGACGATCAGTTCGACTATCATGCCGCCGGAGGATACTTCATCGATCTGCGCCCCTATTACGAACGGAGCGAGGAGACGGATTATACGCTCTATTACGAAAGTATGTTACACGCGGCGTCCTATGCGGACGAATTTAGACCGACGACCGGCTATTCGGGCAGTTTTGAGAGCGAAAAGAGCGATTCCCGTCAGTACGGGCTCTATTTTGCGCCGAGAGATTACAATCAGATCGGAATCGTTTATAACAAAAATCTTTTCTCCGAATTCGGCGTGGAAGTTCCGGACACTTCGGATGGGTGGACTTTCGAAGAATACGTGCAGTTAATCAACGAGATCGCCGAGAAGATCAAAGCGGGCGGAAACAAACACCTCGCGAAGAGAGCGGCGAACGTCTTCCTTCCCTGGGAACCCGTCTATACGACGATTTTCAATGCGTTCGGTACGGACGGACTGACGAAAGACGGCGTATACAATATGGACAGCGCGAAAAACAAAGAAATCTGTACTTACCTCTACAATAACATTTACGACACCAAACAATGCTTCGACGCGAACGATTCCTTCTCCAAAGGAACGGTGTTCATGACGACGGCTTCGCACGCTACCGTAAAAGGGTTTTCCGAAAAGATCAAAGACAAGGAAGGCAACCCTGCGATCGATTTCTTACCGTATCCCACGGAATACGTCGCGGCGGGCTGTTCGGGTTACGGCATCACGAGCATACACGCTCAGGAAACGCAGACGGTGAACGGCGTGACTAAAACGTCCGCAGATCTCTGCTGGGATTTCATTCAATTTATCATATCGGCAGAAGGTCAGGAACTCGGCGGTGAGGCAGGGTATATCCAACCCATCCTGAAGTCTCTCGCGGATTCGGGCAAATGGCTGACGGCTCTCGATCCCACGATGAACCACAAGGCGTTCGCCTTCGGAAAAGAACTGAAACAGAACACCTTCAACGAATACGATCCGCAATGCCGCGACGGTTTGCGCAGCATCTTTACGACGACCTTTGGTTCGCTGCAGGACGTGAACACCGGAGCACCCGCTTTGATGGAAAAGAACACTTTCCCGAAGTACAAAGACGCGTTTGCTTTAGAAGTCATGCCTTTCGATCAGAGTAAATATGAATAACTCAAACAAAAAACGATACAGTTTTGCTCAATTTAAAAAGGATTACGGAGGGATCGTGTGGTGTATTCCGGTATTGCTCGGAATTCTGATCTTCACGCTTTTTCCGATGGGCACTTCTCTGTACTGGAGTCTGGGGGAATACCGTCAGGTATCCAGCACTCTCAGCGGACAAGCCCAATATACCTGGAAGGGATTGGCGAATTACGTGACCGCGTTTACCAACGACTGGGACAGAGTGTTCGGGTCGTTTAAGGCGACTTTTCTGTACGCCCTCGTCACCATTCCGACGGGCATGATCGGTTCCTATGCGCTTGCGCTCTTCCTGAATCAAAAAATCAAGGGTATTTCTGCTTTCCGCGTTCTCTATTATCTTCCCTGCATCGTTCCCGCCGTCGCGGGGACGCTGATGTGGAACGCAGTGACCGACGTGGACAGCGGATATATCAACGCCATTCTCGTAAACGTGTTCGGTGCAGAGCCGTTTCCCTTCTACAGTTCGGCAAAAACCGTATATCCGACCATCCTCATGCTAAGCGTTTTCGGTTGGGGCGGCAATATGATCATGTGGCTTGCCCAGATGAAAAACGTGCCGACGGAAATGTATGAATCTGCGGATCTGGACGGGGCGTCTTATTTCAGAAAGGTGATCTCCATCACCATTCCGATGACCACTTCGATGATTCTTTATCAGTTGATCATGAGCATCATCGGATCTCTGCAGACTTTCTCGGCGTACTACCCGATCTATACCAACCCGGCGAACAGCGCGGCGAAAGATCAACTCAATTTTATCGGGATCTATATTTATCAGGAAGCCTTTGTCGGAAAAGATTTCAGTTACGGCTGTACGCTCAGCTGGCTTTTGTTCGCCGTGATCGGCGTGCTGACCGCTTGCGTGTTCAAAACGAGCAAATGGGTCTATTACGGGGAGGAACAATAATATGGAACGTGCCGAAAATATCTCCCTTTTCCGCAATACGCGCGTCAGAAAAACAGTGAAAAACGTGGTATCTTATTTCTTTCTCGTTCTTTTCGTGTTTTTCTTCCTGTTTCCGATCTTCTGTCTTCTTATGCAGTCCGTTCTGCCGGACGAGGAATTGAGTCAATTTACCCTTTTCCCCGCTTATCTCAATTTCTCAACCTATAAGATCGCCCTGAGCGATCTGCAACTGTTAAAATATTTCTGGAATACCGTCAAATTGATTTTCCTCAGCATTCTCGGATCGGCTGTCATGTCTTCCGTGACGGCTTTCGGGCTTTCCAAAGTGAAATTCAAAGGACAGGACCTCGTTTTCTCACTCATTCTGGCAACCGTGTTCCTTCCTTCGACGGTCACGAGTATTCCTCTTTACGCCATGTATCTCAAGATGGGCTGGACGACGACGAATTATCCGCTGTGGGTTCCGCTGTTGTTCGGCGGAGGCGCGATGAATATCTTTCTGATGCGTCAGTTTATGCGCGGGATCCCGAAAACGTATTCCGAGGCGGCGATCCTGGACGGAGCAAGCAATTTCCGCATTTATCTGAACATCGTTCTCCCCCTCATCAAACCCATCTTCATTTATCTTTCCGTACAGACTTTTTTCGGCGTATGGAACGATTTCCAGGGTCCCCTTATGTATCTGGAAGAGGAATCGCAATACACGCTTTCTCTTGCGCTGTATCTGAAATACGGGCAGTCGAACGATCCCATCAACCTGACGATGGCTGTCGGCGTGCTGATGATGATTCCTTGTGCCGCACTATTCGCCGTATTCCAGAAACAGTTGATAGAAGGGGTCTCCACGATAGGAATCAAGGGCTGATTGCCCGCCGATACGATACCGTTGCGGCGGAAAAGAGCGCCGTTACTCTTTTCCTCCGCATAGAAGTATAAAAAACTAAGAGGTGAAAAATGAAAAAACTGACAAAGATCATTATGAGCGCGTTGTTCGCGTTCACGTTCGTCTTTGCGTCGGTCATGGGCATTACCGCCGCGACGACCGAAGTAAAAGCGGATGAAACCCTTGCCGAAACGGCAATCACGAATCTTCATCACAGAACCGGCGATAATCGTCTGATCATCTTCCTGAGCGACACTGATTATGCGTCTGCCGGGGGAACTTCGCACGCGCCTAACGATATTACGGCGGCCGGCGTGACGATGTTGGACAACATTCTCCTTTATCTGAACGACGACACCTACGTGACGCTCAGGACCGCATGGAACAACAACGGTCAGGTTTATTACAACGTATGGGGCGAAATGAACAGTATCTGTCTAGATACTAAATCGGATTACGGTCTTGGAAAGATCAAATATCTGACCGTTCTCGACGGGTGCGTATTCCCGTCCGCTTCTACCCACGCTGCCGGATACGTTCAGAAGGGCAACTTGACCTATCAGAACGACGGATACGGCACGGCGGGCGACTGCACTTCGTGGAAGAAAACAGAAATCGCGAAGACGGACGGCTACGCTGCGGTCAACGTGAAAAAAGTTGAGATCAGAGACGGACGTCTGTTCTTCTACTTTGACGGAAACGACTATAGCAACGCGCCCGTAAACGGCGACGCGAGCAATGGGTTTGCCGCATGCAAACTGATGGAAAACGTCACGATCTGGACGAGCGATACGACGGGTGTTACCCTTGCGGAGGCTGCGAAGCAGAACGGAGCGAAATTCTATAACCTTTACGCTTCCGGAGCGATCGCTCTGGAAATGGGGGCGGATTACGGTGCGTCGCAGGTGAAAATGGTCACGATCAAGAACGGTTGCCAATTCCCCGATAACGCCGGGGAACCTGCCTTCGTCCAGTGGAACGATATCACTTACCTGAACGGGGGACTCGACGATAAAGGAAACGCGGTCTCCTGGACGGTGACGGATACGCCTGCCGAAGGATTGAAAGTGACCTCCGTGACGAAGATCCAGGTCAGAGACAACAAACTCTTCCTTTTCCTTTCCGAACAGAATTTTGAAAGCGTTGGTTACAACACGCCTGCAGACGAACACCTTTCCGACGCCTTGCTCGAAAATATCGAAGTATACGCAGGCGAAACACATTCCTCGCTGAAAGCCGCGACGATCGGAAACGCCTGGTATAATCACTACGGCGATTTGGGCTGTCTGGCGATCCAACTGGACGGTTCGACTTATACGAACGCGAGCGTGAGCAAAGTCGTCGTCAAAACGGGATGTGAATTCCCCTCGGCTTTGAGCGGTGCAAGCGCGTATATCACCGAGAAGGACGTTTCCTTCGTTGCCAACGGACTTGATTCGAACAACCAGTCCACCAACTGGATCTACGAACCCGAAACGGTTTATCTGAAAGCGAGCAGCGTTCATATCAGAGGCGAAAAGCGTTCTAACGGGACTTATAACGACAAATTCCTGATTTTCCTTGATTCCGGTACGGATATTCTGAACGCCGGTGCTACGACGCCCGTAGGCGAAAGAGTTGCCGCTTATAACTTCCTTGACAAAATTACTCTCTGGACGACCGTCGACGAAGAACCGATCACTCTGAGACAGGCATATACCTCCTCCGCGACATACACGGACAACGGAGTGGAAAAAACGGAACCGGCTACCGGTGAGATCTATTACAACATCTGGGGCGAGCAGAACTGTATTGCGGTTCAGATCGGTAAATACAACGCAGACGAAGTCGTGAGGATCTGCATTCCCGAGGGAACGGAATTCCCCTCTTACGAATACACGTCCGGTAACCTCGTTACCCTGAAGAAATACGTGATGGGTGAGACCGTCTATCTGAAAGACTGGGCTCCGACGCAGGCAAATCACCCCGTTTACTCCACGAACTGGGCGGCAGACAGAAACTTCGGAGATGTCGAGGCGACGGGCGTCACCTTCGGCAACGAAACTCTCGAGATTTCGCTGACGGGAACCGACTATCCTGCCGAAGGCAACAAAATGATCGAAAACTACCTTGAATACGGTCTCGCGTGTTACGAACATATCGCTTTTGACGGAGTTTCCCTTAAGAATTATATTGAAGAAAACGAGATCGAGGAAATCGATTCTTGGATCAACGCGACCGAATACGGTACGTTTGCCATCCGCATTGCAGGACTGAAGGCACCCGCCAAGATCGTCATCCGCAAAGGATGCCAGTTGCCGATTTACGCCAATACGATCCCGGGCATGGAGATTCACGACGTATTCTATTATGAAGTCGGCGAATCGGTCATGTTCCTGAAGCAGGCCGACGGTTCCTATCAGAAAGCGGAAACGGTAACCTGGACGGTCACCTTCGACGGAGAGAACGCCGTGGAAATCGAAGACGGCAAGACGGTAACCGAATTGCCTGTTGTGCAGAAAGAAGGATATAAATTCGCCGGCTGGAAACTGAACGGAGCGGAATTCACGACTTCCACCGTTATCAGCGCAGACGTCAACGTCCAGGGACAGTGGGTGAGAGCCTATACCGTCATTTTCGACACGCAGGGCGGAAGCGAGATTGAAAAACAGGTCGTTGAAGAAGAATGTTATATCGAAAAACCGGCAGATCCCGTCAAAGAAGGTTATACCTTCATCGGTTGGGTCGACGCAAACGGTAACGCATTCAACTTCGATCAGGCGGTCACGTCCGACGTTACGGTCGTGGCGGAATGGAAGTCGGAAAACAATTCGGGCTGTTCCAATGCGGTAAGCGGTGCCGAATGCACGGCAGTTCTTCTTCTCTGCAGTGCGATGTTCCTCTTCAGAAAGAAGAAAGAAATCTAATCATCCTGAACGGATGACGTCGGGAGAGGACGCTTTCAGCGTCCTCTCTGTATATTACGCTAAACGAGGCAGGCAGTATGGACGAAGGAAAAAAGAAATATTATCTGGTTTGTAATTCGCATCTGGATCCCGTCTGGATGTGGGACTGGGACGAAGGAGCTGCAACGGCGATATCCACGTTTTATCAGGCAAAGGAATTATTGAAGGAGTCGGATTTCGTATTTTGTCACAACGAAGCGTTGTTATACGAATACATTGAAGAATACGATCCGGCTTTGTTTCATGAAATTCAGGAACTGGTCAGAGAGGGAAAGTGGAAAATTATGGGCGGCTGGTATTTACAGCCCGACTGCAATTTGCCCTCGGGGGAATCCTTCGTCAGGCAAATCAGAACAGGGCGTAAATATTTTGCCGAAAAATTCGGCGTAAGACCGACCGTTGCGGTTAATTTCGACAGTTTCGGTCATTCCGTAGGACTCGTTCAGATTCTGAAAAAAACGGGATACGTCGGGTACCTGTGTTGTCGTCCGATGAGTTGGGATAAAGACATGGCGTCCTTACCCGATACGGAGTTTTTATGGAGAGGGAAAGACGGCAGCGAGATCCGGGTATCCCGCGTGGACGATCTGACCCTGTACTGTTCCGGCTTCGGCACCGCGAAAGCCGATCTGGAGAGAAAAGCAGGGCTCTATCGGGGAAAGACGGAAGGGCTGCTTTTATGGGGAGTCGGAAATCACGGCGGAAATCCGTCGCGTAAGGATATCCGCGACGTCAACGGAGCGATTGCAGAGGGGAAACTCGGCGAGGAAGAGTGCGAGATCCGTCATTCCACGCCGGAAGAGTATTTTGCGGCGGCAAAGTACGAAAAGGTTTTTGAAAGATCCATGCAACCTTGCCTGATCGGTTGTTACGCCTCGATGAGCAACGTGAAGCGGACGCACGTGCAATTAGAAAACGCCTTATTTGAAACGGAAAAGATCTGCTCCCTCGCGTATATGAACGGACTGATCGGGAATTATCCGGAAAAGACGTTTGCCGATGCGGAGCGCACGCTTTGCAAGTTTGAGTTTCACGATCTCCTTGCGGGCACGGTCTGTCAGGCGGCGGAAGAGACGTCTCTTCGGATGGCAGGGCATGCTTTGACGGAATTGAAAAAGAGTTACGATCAGGCGTTTTTCGCCTATTGTGAACGGCATAAAAAGGCGCGGGAGGGCGAATTCCCGATTTTCGTGTTCAACGAAACTCCCTATCGGAGACTCGCCGTTGTCGAAGGAGAATTCCTCATTCCGGACAGCCTCGTTTCGGACACGGAGCAGTATTCTCTTACGGTGAAACAGAACGGTAAGACCTTGCGCAGTCAGGTGATCAAGGAAAGCGTCAACATCAACTACGACCGGCGAAAGAGGGTGATTTTCGTCGGAGAGTTGCCTGCTCTGGAAGCGGCGCGGTTTGACGTAACGTTTGAGATCACCCCCAAACAGCCTATCGTCAAGCCGGACGAGATCGTCGTGTCAGACAGCATTAAAAAGGCTTCGGTGGACAAAAAAACGGGCTTGCTCTTCCTGTCGTTTGACGGAAAAACGGTTGCGGAAAATGCATTTTGCCCCGTGTTATTCGACGATTATCCCGATCCTTGGGGGTGGGGAATGCATCGGATCGGCAAAAATCCCGTTGATATTCCGCTTTCCTCCTGCGAGAAAGGGGTTTTTGCGGGGTTGCAGAGCGTGAACGTCATCGAAGACGGAGAAGTGATGACGGAAGTCGAATCTCTGTTCGAGCGGGATTGCAGTTTCGTGCGCACGGATTATAAAATCTATAAAGATTTGCCCTATATCGACGTCACCGTAGAAACGCTTTGGAACGAAAAGGACAAAGGGCTGAAACTTCGCGTCCCTACGCCTCTGCAAGGTAAGTTTTTCGGACAGATTCCGTATGCATGCGACGAGTTTGAAAGAAACGGAGAGGAAATCACGGCTCAGCGTTTCGTCGGCGTCGAAGACGGAGAAAACGTACTGTACGTCGCAAACGATTGCTCTTACAGCTTTTCCTCCGAAGGAAAGGATCTCTATATCACTCTGCTTCGGGGGGTCGCATATTGCGCGCATCCGATCGGGGACAGACCGCTGATTCGGAAAGATCGTTATATTCCTTTTGTCGAAACCGGCAGGCACGTCTTCCGTTTCCGGATCGGGTACTGCAACCGCGGCGAGACGGAAAACGCCGCACGGGAATTCGTTGCGAAAAGAGACGGGTTGAATTATTTCCCGCACGGCGAAGAAACGCCTCTTAAAAAATTCAGAATCTCCGATAAAGCGATTTCTCTGTCTGCGTGTTATTACGAGGACGGCGAATACGTGCTTCGGTTGTTCAACGATAACCCGGATACGCGAACCGTAAGCCTGGACTGCGGAGGAGTGACGACGGAATTGCAATTCGGGAAGTATGAAGTGAAGACGGTGCTCTTCGACGGGAAACGGTTTGAAGAGAAACAAGTCTGGTTATAACGGATTCAGGAAAGGCGTTAAAGGAAAAGAGAATGAAAAACGAAGAAAAACGTTTGAGTTACGGGTTTTCCTGCGGGAAAGCAAACGTCGCGCTTGAGGCTGACGGATATTACGTCTGGGACAGCAGCGTAATCGCGGCGAAAAACAGATATTATATGTTTGCTTCGCGGTGGAAAGAGGAACTCGGATTCGGTTGGAACTGGCTTTTTAACAGTGAAGTATGTCGTTACGTTTCGGATCAGCCTCAGGGACCGTACCGGTTCGATCGGGTGGTGTTGCCGAGACGGGGCAGAGAGTTTTTTGACGGTATGAATACGCACAATACCTGCATCAAGTTCTGGAACGGCAAGTATTATCTGTACTATATGGGAACGACTTACGGAGGAGAAATACCGACGGACGGCAATCGTATCGACGAACAGTATGCGATGGAGACGTGGAACAGGAAGCGTATCGGCGTAGCGGTTGCAGACGATATAGACGGGGAATTCGTTCGCCGCGACGAGCCTCTCTTGACTCCGCGTGACTGTTCTCATTGGGATTGTACCATAACCACAAATCCTTCCGTGGCGATTTTACCGGACGGAAAGACGTATATGATCTATAAGTCCCGCCGTGCTTACGGCATGCCTCTTCAACTCGGCGTCGCCGTGGCGGATAAACCGGACGGACCGTTTAAAAGACTTACCGATACTCCCATTCTGAGTTTTGCAGACGATAACAAGCATATGGAAGATCCGTTTTTGTGGTATGACGCCGGGCGAGGCAAATTCTGCATCATTGCGAAAGACGACGGAAAAAACGGGGATCGGGGAATCACCGGGGAATGGGGCGCCGGCTTTTATGCGGAGAGCGACGATTGCATTCATTTTGATATCGGCGAACATCCGAAAGTCTATTCCCGCTTGCTCGAATGGGAAGGCGGCAGGACGACTTTGCAATGCAATCTGGAGCGCCCGTCTCTTCTGTTTGACGGAAACGGGAAACCTGCTTTTCTGTTCTGTGCGAGCGGCAACGGCAGCGCTCCGTATCGTTTTGAAGGCAAAACTTACGTGGTGTGTATCGGCTTTTGTCACCGCGCTGCAAAAATTAAGGACGATCGATTGATTGTCTATCGTTACGTGATTTACGATTTGTAAAAAAAGATTTGAGGAAACGTCATGCCGAATGAAATTCAAGGGGTCTCGTACAGACGGGAAGGCTCCGGAAAAGATTTATCGTACGGGAAGATCAGAATGGTTTTCCCCGCCAGAAACCAGTCGTTACAACTTGCCAACGACGAAGTCGCAAAATGGTTTACCGCTTATCATCCCAATCGTTTGGGGGACAATTACGGCAAAGGGGATCATTTTGCAGGGAAAGACGTTGATTTTGTCTGGGAATACGACGGAAGCGCGGATTATTTCGTATTGGAGATCGCGGAGGAGGGAGATTTCGCCGATTGCCTTTGCTTCCGTTCGGAGAGCAACAACGTTAAGGTCGGCGATCTCAATACCTTCACGGATTACTCGTGGAGAGTGCGCGCTTTCAAAGACGGGGAAAAAGTTGCGGAAGGCGAAAGCTGTTTTCATACGGAAAAATCTCCCAGGACGATCTCTGTTGACGGGGTGTCCAACGCGCGCGATATTGCCTTCTTTTCAAAAAAGTTAAAGCAGGGCATGATTTACCGTTCGGCTTCACTGGACGCCGTTACCGAAAAAGGGTTAATCGACGCGCTTTCGAAGTATGGAATCAGAACGGAAATCGATTTGAGAAATACCGGCGAGGGGAAACAACGTCCGCTCGGGGAAACGGTAAACTATTATTCGTTTCCGGGGTCGTATTACGTGATCACCGCCGCAAGCATCAAAGATCCGTTATATCAGGAAAACATGGCGGAAGCAATGAAGATATTTGCAGATGAGAGCAAATATCCCATCGTGTTTCATTGTGCCATAGGTCGAGACAGGACGGGAACGTTTGCCGCCGTGCTCGAATCGTTTCTCGGCGCGGACTACGAGGATATTATGGCGGATTATGAGATGTCTTTTTTCTCCGACGCCGGCTGTAAAGACAAATCCACGCCGGACGTGATGTTTACGAAAATAACGGAAATTTACGATTTTCTGTCCGCGTACGGGAAAGGATCGCTTCGGGAGAATACGGAAAAGTTTTTACGCGATATCGGCGTATCTGCCGAAGATTTGAAAAGTATTCAAAGGATCATGGCGAAACCGGAGAAAAAAACGGAAAAGAAAACGCGGGGAGACAAGATAAAACGGAGCAACTGATTTAAGAGCAGACGATCCGGATCCTTTTCGCATGCAAACACATTTTTTCTCTTTTTGAAGGGGATAGGATTCGCCCCTCGTACGGAAACCAACCGATTAACGAATCGGCAAAGAGACTGTGGTCAGTACCTCGTTCAAACCGTTTAGCGGTAGGTGTGAATCACCTATTGAAATCCGAACATAGTGTTCGTGACACCGATAGGTGATTTTTTATATTCTGTTATTATTTTCGTGTTTTCTCGGCGTTTTGTGCCTATCTTGCTTGTTTTTTCGTCAATTTCAAATGTGACACCTTTTTTACGAAACAGTTGAAAAATGAAATGCAATCGTTATAAATCGTCACAATTGAACATAGTTGTTCGATACAATTTCAATCACCGTTTTCCCAAAAACCTTGATCTTTTGCTGTCGGTGTTTTGTAATTGTTCTGATAATGAGGTCGTTTCGAGTTATAAAACTCAATGTAGTCTTCGATTGCCATCTTTATGGTGTGGAACAGAGATAATTATTATATGTTGTGTTTCTTAAACGGACACGATGATAGCTATTTCGTACAACAAAGACATCTTGCATTGATAAAATAGCTGTCAGTGCATAAAATAGTGTAAAACAGAATAATTATTCAGTCAAAAAGTTGGACAAAAATGTTACAATTTAGAGCTGTCATTTTGCGATTTTCCAGAACAAGTAGGTTATGAACTGAAACGGCAACTTTTTTAATCGTTTTTTATTTGACCTTGTGGCTCTATTATGTTATTTATGTTCCCAATTCAATATGCGACTATGTGAATTAATTCCATATTTTCTTGAAGTTTCAACATACCCTAATTGCTGTTCTCGCATATCTAGTATAACTGATAATTTGAATTCTGGCGAGTATTTTTTAAATATTTGTCCTTTTTTTGCCATTAAAAATGCACCTCCTAAAAGTGTCTAACTTTTGGGGTGCATTTCATATTTTTATCGACGGCAAATTTGCGTATATTTTTGTTCACAAGGATGTCGCTCCGCTTATTTTATCTGAGCTTAAAACGATTTCGAGAAATCCCGTTATCCTCACGGAGGCGGATTCGTTGCCCGACTCTTTTCATCCGAAAACGGAAGACACGGAAATAAGCGTGACTTCCAACCGCGCGGACTTGATGATCTCGCACCTTTACAATCTCTCGGGAGACGAAAGTTCTGCGCTTTTCAAAAGCGGTTTTGTGGCATTGAACGGCAAAGAGCTGGGAAAAAGCGAAAAAGCGTTAAAAAACGGCGACGTTATAACCGTGAGGGGAAAAGGAAAATTTATATTTATCTCAGAATGCGGTAAGTCCAAAAAAGGCAAGCTTTACGTAAAATTAAACGTATATAAGTAACTTTTTGCCGTAAAATACTTGAAAAATATCCGTTCGGGTGCTATAATGGCACCAATGACAATCGTACAGGTGAGTATGAAAGAAAAGGATTTAAAGTTTAATTATTATATCGGACTTGATATCGGCGGGACTAAATGCGCGCAGACGCTCGGAAAAATTTCCGCAAACGATGAGCTGAAAATTTTAAAAAGGGTCGAATTTCCTACCGCGGGGCAAAAACCCGAGGTTATTCTCGATAAGTTTTCGGGGTTTATCGAAAACACTTTAAAAGACTATAAAATCAGCGGTATCGGCATAAGCTGCGGCGGACCTCTGGATAGTAAGAGGGGCGTTATAATGTCTCCGCCCAGCCTTCCGCTTTGGGATAATATAAAGGTCGTTGAGTATTTTGAAAGCAAATTCGGTATAAAAACCAACCTTCAGAACGACGCGAACGCCTGCGCCGTTGCCGAGTGGAAATTCGGCGCGGGAAGAGGCGCGGAAAATATGGTTTTCCTGACTTTCGGCACGGGTTTCGGCGCGGGGCTTATTCTCGGCGGCAAACTTTACGGCGGAACGACCGACAACGCGGGCGAAATCGGACATATAAGGCTTACCGAACGCGGTCCCGAAGGATACAGAAAAAAAGGCTCGTGCGAGGGTTATTGCAGCGGCAGCGGAATGGCGCGGCTTGCCTTGATTATGGGTAAAAAGAAAAATTTAAAAGCGTTTTATGCCGCTTTTTTGGATAAAATCGGCGGCGAAAAAAATATTTCCGCTAAAAATATGGCGGAGTACGCCCGTGAAGGCAACGAGTTTTGCAAAGCCGTTTACAAAAAGAGCGGAGAGATGCTCGGGCGGTCGATTGCAATTCTCGTTGATCTTCTTAATCCGCAAAAAATCGTTATCGGCGGAGTTTTCATGCGCGCGAACGACCTTTTGTTGCCGCATGCAAAAAGGGTTATGAAAAAGGAATGCCTTTCCTTCAGTTTAAACGACGTTGAAATCGTTCCCGCGGGACTTGGCGAAAATATAGGAGATTACGCGGCGTTATCTATCGCAAAAGGAGAATTTTAACAATGAAAGATGCTACAAAGAATATTTACGAGGAGCTTTTCGTTCGTTATCCCGCTTTAAAATTGTGCGAAAACGACATTTTCGGCGCGTTTGAAATTCTTTTCGACGCTTATAAAAACGGCAAAAAACTGCTTGTTTGCGGAAACGGCGGAAGCGCGGCGGACAGCGAGCATATCGTCGGGGAGCTTTTGAAAAGATTTAAAAAACCGAGAAAAATCAACCCCGAAATTTATGAAAAACTCGTGGCGTTCGGCGAGGACGGGGCAAAGCTTCAAGCCACTCTCGAGGGCTCTTTGAGAGCGATTTCGCTTACGTCGCATATCGCATTTTCAACGGCTTTTGCAAACGATCGCGAGCCGCAGGTCGCTTTTGCGCAGCAGCTTTACGGGCTTGCGGATGAGGGCGACGTCGCTTTGATGATCTCCACCTCGGGTAATTCGATGAACTGCGTTTACTGCGCGGAGGTTGCCAAAGCAATGGGTTTGAAAACGATTTCTTTTACGGGCAAAAACGAAAGCAAGCTTTCTGCTTTATGCGATGCGAACGTCCGCGTTCCCGAAACGGAAACCTTTAAAATTCAAGAAATGCACCTGCCCGTGTATCATTGTCTTTGCGCGATGCTTGAAGAGGAGTTTTTCTGAAAGGCTGCCTATAAGTCGATTAAACGCACTTTTTTAACTGCATTAAGCAAAATAAAAACCGCGGAAACGCGGTTTTTTTATTAGCGTAGTTTCAGTTTCTGAACTCCGAACGATATTTTGACGGAGTCATTCCGAATGCTTTCTTAAATATGTGATTAAAGTGCGAAAGCGACGAGAATCCTATATCGCTCGAAATTTCGAGCGTGGTGAGTCCCGTGAATCGGAGTTGCTCTTTTGCGTGGGTAAGCTTTAAGCCGAGCATGTACTCGTTGAGCGTTTTGCCGGTATGCTTTTTAAAAAGAAAGCATAGCCTCGAATAACTGTATGGGGTAAGCTTCACGATTTCGTCGGTTGAAAGCTGATAGGCGTTAGGCTTATTCAGCTCGTTAAGGAAATTTTTGAACCATTGCGGATAAGCTTCCGCATAAGAGTAACGCTGTTCGAAAAACACCTGCAAAAGCGAATCGAAAATAAGCTTAGTGTGGAAAACGTGGCTTAAAACGTCGTTTCCCTGAACGGTCTGAAGGGAAAGCATTTTATAAATGCTGCTTTGAAGCCTGTTTTCGGGGATTTTAAACGCCAACGGCGACGGGTCGTTCAGCAGCTCTTCGTATAATCCTTCTTTATATGCCGATAAAAATTTTTGTAAATACTCGTTTTTTATCAAAAAATTGATTTGCTGATAATCGAAATTGGGGTTTTTGAAGCAGTGTATGTCCTGCGGACGAACGAGGAATGCGTCGCCTCTTGAAAGATCGTAAAGCTCTCCGTTTATTGCGTGCGTTATTTTTCCGCTTCCTATAACGAAAAGCTCCCAGTGGTTGTGATTGTGCAGGGCGTTGAAATCGGAATTTGTCCAGGTGAACGTTATATCGCAGTCTCCCCAGGGGGACGAACGCAAAAAATCCGCCGTGTTCACTTCATTGTTTTTCGGTACGGCAATGTCCGTAAAAATCGGTTTTTCAAAAGAATCCATAATCGGATTATAGCATACGGGAGCCGACGTGTCAATTAAAAATCGCAATTGAAATTTAAAAAAACAACCCAAAAAAGCAAAAATATAAGGCTAAATCGCCGTTTAAATTAAAAACAGGTAAAAAAAGAAAGTAGAAAATCGCCACTTAACGATTAAATAAAACAAGAAACCGAATAAAGGGGGTGCTATAATAATCGCAGTCGGGAGACCCCGTGACAAAAATTCATGCCGTGAAGTAACCGAAAAACAGGGTTTCGGGCACGAAATTTATTAAAACGGAAGTATAAAGATCAAACAGGAGGAAACAAAGATGAAACTCACAAAAATTCTGCTTATCGCAATCATGGTTATAATAACCGCGTTTGCGGCTATAAGCTGCGGCAACGGAGACGGTAATTCCGCATCGGACGGCTCGTCGGTTTCCGCGTCGGACACAACTTCGGAAACGACGTCCGATAAGGACAACGAGAGCAAGTACGAAAAACCGCGCGAACTCGGAGTTATGTTCGGTAATGAGACGGAAGAAAGTGGACTTTTTACCGTCGATTACAGAAACGCGCTCGCGGGCTTTACTTTTTTTGATAAGACTCAACCGGACGAAGAGCCGATTATGGACGATACCGTAACGATAACGGTGGAAGGCGAGACCTTAGCCGAGGAAAACTACGATTATACGCCGGGTAATTTAGAACTTACCGAAGAGTATATCAAATCTCTCGAGCTCGGTAAAGTTTACAAAATCAAAGCGTCGTTCGTAAAGGATTCGATAGAATTTACCGTTAAATTTACCGACGAGGGAAGCCCTGCGCTCAAATATCTCGCGGACGACGTTTTCAAAAACATATATCTTGTCGGGAGCGAAATAAAGCTTCCCGTCGCGAGTAAATCACCATCGTCGATTCAGAATATTTCCGCAACGTACACACTTAAAACGGCGGACGGAACGGATGTTTCGTACGTGGATAACAAGTTTGTTGCCACGGAAGGTAAATATGTTTACATGGCAACGTTTATGAAAAACGACGAGGTCAGCTCGGAAAAAGAAAACGAGTTTGTCGTCATCGACCTTGCAACAGCGAATCTTGCGGCAAAGGACGTAGCCGTTGTTTTCAGCGGAAACTATGACGAAACGGAAGGCGCGTCAAAGTATATCGGAACGAACGGACTTTCCGAAATCGTAATTCCCGAAAGTTATAAATATGTCAGAATAAGCTATAAAGGCGAAGGAACGATTGCTTGCGGAGACGACGAAATCGCGCTTTCCGCCGAGGATTACACAGTTGCAAGACTTTCGCTTTCCGAGCTTAACGGAATGAAAATCGTTTCGGAAAACGGACTTTATATTAAGGATATGACGGTGTCCGAGGTTTCGGCGTTCAATATAGAGGACGTCTCGACTCTCGATTTCACCGATAAGGAATTTTTCCCGCTCTGGGGGTATAACGAGTCCTACGGCACGCCCGTTTATAACGACGAGCTCAGCGGAATCTCCTTCACGGGAACAGCCAACAGCTGGCCTTACACTTTGCAGAAAGGTATAATAAAAACCGCTTACGACAACGGATATAAATATCTCGTCATCACCTATAGCGGTAAAGGTACCACGCGCGTTTACAATAACACTACGGGCGACTGGGGCGGTTTTTCGAGAGACCTTGCCGAAGCTACGACGAGAAGAGTAGCATATAACCTTGACGAGGCGGTCAAAAAAATCGAAATCGACGAAACTGCGGGTTTCTCGATAATAACGGATAAAGCCGCGCTCGTTCTCACGGAATTGCGTTTCTTTGAGACGGACGTAGTTATCGAGGAAGAAGGCATTTATAATGAAAAGAACCTTGTGGCGGAAGAGCTTACGGATAAATGGTCGCATAACGCGAGCGTGAGCGACGCTGCGACATACAATTCGGAAGAGGGCGCGATGTCTTTCCCCGCGAACGCCAACGGCGACACGTTCAATTTTGAGCACGAAGCGTTGAGAAAAGCTCAGAAGAAGGGTTACACTGCGGTTAAATTCCTTGTTAAGGGAAGCGCGGGCGAGGTAAGCCTGTTTGTTGAAACAAACTGGGGCAGAGACGTGAAGTTTGCCGTAAACACAAGCGGCGAATACGTTGAGGGCATACTTTACTTCGGTGATCTTATTTTCAACGAGAAATCGGGTGTTGCGATATTATCCTCCAATGCAAAAGGCGAGGATCCCGTTTTAATTAAGGAAATGAGATTTACTTACGACGTACACCCGACGGAGCCCGATTACACGGAAATGAATCTTGCTTCCGGGGAGCTTCTCGAAAAATGGTATTATAACAGTGGTTCGGGCGTTCAGCCGAGCTACGACGAAGCCGAAGGCGCGATGATTTTCCCCGCCAACGGAAACTACGACACCTACACTCTTTCGCACGCAATCGTTAAAACCGCAAAAGCTAAGGGTTATAATGCGGTTAAGTTTACGGTTAAGGGTGCGAACGCTTCGCTTCGCGTGTTTATAGACGGTGCGTGGAATTCGGATGCGATTTACAATATCGATTCCGAAAACAAATACGCGACATACACAATGCATTTCGCTCACCTTGATCTTAACGATAATTCGGGAATAACCTTCCTTGTTTCGGACGCCGCGGGCGGCAGAGCGTTATATGTCAAAGAGCTTGTATTTGCCAAAATCGAAGTAAGCGAAACAATTATGAATCTTATGACGGGCAACCTCGTTTCCAAGGATAACATAAATCTTTGGGTATCGGACGGTAAAGGCGGAACGATAAGCTACGACGAGGAAAAAGGCTATGCAAAATTCGATTTTACTGCGGCGAGCTCGATAAAATTGAATGTTAATTTCGGAGAAATCGCAGAATACATCAGGCTTTTCGGCAGAACGAAAATTGTTTGGAGCAGAGCGGAATCTTCCACGGACAATTATGGAAGAGTAAGGCTTTACGAAACCGAAGAACAGTTTAACGCCAGCGAAGGAGACAATTTTGCGCAAGAAGTGAATATTCTCGGAGCGAAAGTCGGAAACGACAGAGTGCTTGCTCTCAACGTCACGGGCGCGCCCGAAACGGCGGTGTTTGCAATACATAATAAAAAAGTAAATACAAAATATCCCGTTTGCAACATTATGCTTACGGAAGTACGATTCGCTTAATAAAAATATTAACAAAATAAATAATTAAATCGGGTTCGTTTTGCTTCCGTCCGAAGTTTTCGGGCGGGGCAAGACGAGGTCGTTTTATTCGTAAAAAAAAGGAGCACAAAATGAAGAAAAAAATCGCGGCGTTATTATGCGCCTGTCTCGCTTTGACGTCTGCCGTTTCCTGCGGCAATTCTTCTGGAGACAATAGTCAGAACGGTTCTTCCTTACCAAACGAAAGTCAGGTTATCGACAAGAACAAAAAACAAATTTACATCAACGTTTACGGCGGCGGAACGGGTACGAGCTGGATAACCGAGGAAGCCAACAAGTATAACGAAACTCTCGAGGACTACCAAATTTACATTCAGGACGAGAAGAGAGAAGCGAGTTATATTATCGACGAGGTAAACGCGGCTTCGGGCGTTGCTTCGGCGTACTTTACCGTAGATATTGCTTTCCAGGAACTTATCAATACCGATAAGCTCGTCGATTTAACGCCGATTTTAAATACGACTTTGGAAGGAGAAAACGAGAAAATCGGCGATAAGCTTACGAACAAGGAAAACTGGCTTAAACTTGCTTCCAAAAACGGAAGCGGCTGCTATCTTTTGCCATACTGCGATTCTATCGGCGGACTCGTTTTCGATTACGGCGATTTCGTGGAAAAGGGCTGGCTGAACTTCGCCGACGGTAATGATTCTTCGGTAACCGCCGCGCTCGATGTTCAGGGCATTGTATACGAAAATAACGGGGGCAAGCTTGTTTATAAAAGCGGCGGCTCGGTCAATTATTCCTCGGGCGACAGAATTTTATCCGCCGGTAAGGACGGAAAATACGGTACTTACGACGACGGTCAGCCGCAGACTATCGCAGAATGGGATCAGATGCTCGGGAAAATCAAATCCACAGCAAACTGTTATCCGTTTATCTGGCCGAATAAATTCGAAAATTACACGGGTATGGTGCAGAACGCCGTGTTTGCTCAGCTTGCGGGCGTTGAGAGTGTGGAGAATTATTTTGCGTTCGATTCCAAGGGCAAGGAAGTCGAAATGCACGACGGCACCAAAAAGGTTATCACTATCGAAAACGGCTACGAATATTTCGGAATGAAGGAAATTTACGATACGATTTCTTTTATGGAAATCTATTTCGGCTCGGATAACGCAAACCCCGCCGTTAAGGAAAACACGAACCACACCGACGTTCAGAAAAGATACCTTTTCGCGCCCGTATCGAATGGCAAAATTGCCGAATCGGCTATGATCTGCGAGGGGATCTGGTGGGAAAATGAAGCTAAAAAAGGTGTTTTCCCGCAGGTTGAAAAGCAGGACGCCGACAGAGGATTCGGCAAGCGCGATTACAGATTTATGCTTCTTCCCTATATGGAAGGGCAGAAGGGTATCGACGGTAGCGGCAAGGGTTCTGTTCTTGCGGGGCAGGATACCGGTTCGTTTTTCATCGTAAAAGAAAAAGATACGAGAAAAACCGAAATTCTTCTCGATTTCCTCGCCCGCACATTAAGCGACGATTGCCTTGAAAAATTCACTTCGGAAACGGGCATAATCAGAGCTTACGATTACGAGATTTCCGCGGACAACTTCGCTAAAATGACTCCGTTTGCAAAAACCGTATGGAACATTTACAGAGATACCGAAAATATAGCCATCGTTCGTCCTTTCCAGGACAGAGTTAAAGAGCCCATCGTTTACGCTACAACCGCAGGGCTCGAAGGAGTGGTTTTCCCGTATAACGACGCGGGCAAGATTATGGGTTCCGACAAGGTTGCGGTAAGCTGGCTTTATGCTGGCAGAACCACGAATCAGATATTCAAAATGGTCAGCGGAGCTTTTGATTCCTCTTCATGGTCGAAGCTTTTAAAGCAGGCGAAACAACAGGGCTTCTACGCTTGATATCTCGGCGAAAACCGTCCGACATATTCTGGCGATAACGTCTAAAAATGCTTGATAATCGACTTATAGACACACTTTTACTTATTAAATGGAATAATTTAAAAAGAGAAAAAACAAAAACCTGAAGCAAACGGGTTTTATAATAAGCGTACTATTTTATCCGCTACTTTTGTTCGTGATTTTTTACGTCGTTATAAATTTCAATTCTATTATAATGGCGTTTGAACACATAGACGTTTACGGCAATGTGACGTTCGCCAGGTTCGATAACTTTAAAGAGTATTGGAATCTGATGACATCCTCGCAAGGCTCACTTGTGGCGATCTCTCTCAAAAATTCGCTGCTTATGTACATTATAAACCTTGCGATCTGTATGCCGCTGTACATTTTGTTCTCGTATATGCTGTTTAAAAAATGTCTCCTGAACAAAACGATAAGGTTTATAGTGATGATTCCGCAGGTGGTTTCGTCGTTCGTCATCTGTCTTTTGTTTATGAACTTCACGGGAAGCGCGCTTCCCGATCTTATGCGCAAGTTCGGCATAAGCGATTTCCCGAATCTTGTCAGAGACGTAAGGTATATGTTCCCGACGACCCTTTTCTATATGATATGGATATCGTTTTCGGGAAGTCTTATCGTGTATCCGAATGCGATGAAGGAAATCGACGCGGGCATAACCGAAAGCGCGCAGATAGACGGCGTATCTAATATGTTTCAGGAGCTTTGGTACATCATCCTGCCCCTTATTTTTCCGACGTTATCGACTTTCCTCGTAACGGGCTTCGCAGGGATATTCTTAAACTGCGGACCGCTTATCGAGTTTTATCTTTACGGTGCGGACACGACTGTATACAATATGGGTTATTACTTCATAACGGGCGTTATGACGGGCAAGAAAATGGATTATCCGAGGCTTGCCGCGGGCGGTATAATCTTAACGCTTATTTCCGCTCCGCTCACATATCTCGTAAAGTTTATCCTCGATAAGCTCGACCCGGTGGAGGAGTAGACAATGCAAAGGATTAAACAAAGACAAAGCGCGGGGCAGAAGATATTCAAGGCGGTTTTATGGTCGCTAATGATTATTTACTGTATAAGTATGCTTTTCCCGCTTATATGGATGATATATACGACCTTCAAATCGGAATTCGAGTTTACGATAAACGCTTTCGATTTTCCTAAGGAAATCGCGGAGACGGGTTTATCAAATTTCAAAAAGATGCTGAACATCTTCGTTATGCCTGTTATTAAAAACGGCTATCCCGCAGAATACAGATTCCCGCAAATGTTCGGTTTTTCGGTAATCTGGGCGTTTTCGACGTCGCTTATTAACGTGTTTTTTACGACTATCGTCGCTTACGTTATGGCAAAATACCGTTTCCGCGGCAGAGAATTTCTTTACGCGCTCGGCATATTCGTTATGATAACGCCCATCGTCGGCAACTTTCCCTCGGCTATGACGGTTAAGAAAGCCCTTCATGTTTACGACAATATGTTGTTAACCGTCATCACAACGCCGTCGACGGTATTTTCGGGCGTGCATTTCATGCTGATGTTTGCTGCGTTCAAGCATGTTTCCTGGACCTATGCCGAGGCCGCTTTTATAGACGGCGCATCCGATCACAGGGTGATGTACGCAATAATGATTCCCCTCGTGCTTCCGACGTGCGCCGTATTGTTCGTTTTGCAGTTCTTAGGGGCGTGGAACGACTACGGAACGTTCATAATCTGGTTGCCGAGCTATCCCACGCTTGCATACGGAATGCTTACGTTCCAGGCGAACGCGGATAAATACGGCGCAACCATGCCGGAGATAATGGCGGGCTTCACGCTCGTCGCGATACCGAACATTATCCTTTATCTCGCGGCGCAAAAACTCATACTCGCAAAATTTACGGTAGGAGGTTTAAAAGAGTGAAAAAAAGAAATTTAATTTTAGCAATCGTGGCGATAATCGCCTTATCGGCGGGCATTTTAATATCGATGCCCTTTAACGCCGAGGCGGATAACGTCTACGATAACACCTATTACGCTCTTCGCGGACGTAAGTTTTCCGTTCCCGATTACGGTAATTTAATCGAGGTCGTTGACCCGTCGGGAGATGAAGTAACGGTAAACGACGGAAGCTTCAAAGCCGCTTACGAAGGCGATTACGTTATTAAATACAAGAGCGGTCTTTCCGTTCTGAAGGTTTACAAAACGGCTCCTGCGGGTTCGATAGAAA
>ENA-ORRN01000560-ORRN01000560.1-human-gut-metagenome-genome-assembly--contig:-NODE-560-length-29197-cov-3.866619_pt1 | contig 29197 bp, 20 predicted proteins | sample MGYA00242174_ERZ509132 | MGnify/ENA primary metagenome ERZ509132 (study PRJEB26280, sample SAMEA2338671) | human gut metagenome | biome: human gut; feature: human-associated habitat; material: faeces... | reverse complement strand
AAGAAGATGCTCTTACTTGTATCAATGCCATCCGGCGCCGTCATGATGGTGCAAAACGTAATCCTTTCAGTGAATCGGAATGCGGACACCATTACGCTCGCTCCATGGCAAGCTGGTCTGCTATCATTGCACTTAGCGACTTTCAGTATTCAGGCATTGATAAAAGTATGAAAATTACGGCACGCCCGGGAAATTATTTTTGGAGTAATGGCTATTCATGGGGAACTATCAACGTCAGCGACAAGGATATCACAATCGAAGTAATAAGCGGTTCTCTCCAATTGAAATCCCTTACCGTCGGTAGCGAAAAAGAAATACGGTTAAAGCATTTTGACCTGAAAGAAGGCAACAAACAAGTCATAAAACGATAAAGCCATGGGTAAATCAAACATTATCTACTACTTACTCGCTTGTTTGTTCCTGAGTGGAGGGTGTATCCAAAAAGAAGCAACCAACCACCACTCCCAACACAAAACAAACTGGCAAACCGTCCTGCAAGACAAACTCCCTCTGCTGGGACACCGTAACTGGATTGTCATCACAGATATGGCTTATCCGTTACAAACCAGGGAAGGTATCACCACTTTATATGCAAACGAGCCTTATACGGAAGTTTTGGGCACAGTAAAAAAGATGGTGGATAACTCTTTGCATGTGTATGCCCATATCTATCAGGACGAAGAACTATCTTTTCTGGAAGAAGGTTTTTGCCCGGGGATAAATGATCTGAAAACAGAGATGGGGAATGTCCTTCCGGCAACCGAAATAACGAGCATCAGGCATAATGACCTGATAGCCCGGCTGGATAGCATCAGCAATCTGTTTGAAGTAGTCATCATCAAAACAAAACTGACAAAACCCTATACTTCCACCTTCTTCGAACTCGATTGTAAGTACTGGGACAGCAACAAACAAACGATACTCAACGAACGAATCGCAAATACCGGAACAAATCAACTATAAACAGATCGAGGGATGCCATAACGAAGGCATCCCTCTGCTTTTTCAGCCAAAACACATAACATTAATATCATTATTGAAACATTATTCTTCTGATTAATAGTTATTTTTGCTTCAATACATATTCTAAACTAATCACCCATGAAAAAACTTTTTACCCTTATTCTATCTGTCTTGTCCCTGTCCATTGCTGCACAGACGAGACAATTATCTCCCGGTCATCCGGACCGCACCGCTAAGACAGACCTGAAGAAAGGTTTTGCAACGCCACCCAAAGGGTATGGTGAAGTACCTTTTTACTGGTGGATGGGAGATACACTAACCAAAGAACATCTTACCTATCATCTGGATCAGATGGCAGCTAAAAAAGTAACCAGCCTACAGGTAAATTATGCCCATTCGGACAAAGGAGGCGTCAGCTATGGACTGACTTTCCCTTCCAAACCGGCCCTGTTCACGGAAGAATGGTGGGACCTGTTCGGATGGTTCATGGAGGAAGCAAAGAAACGGAATATGACCGTCAGCCTCAGCGATTATACTTTAGGAGTAGGACAAGGTTCCTATGTAGACGACGCCCTCAATGAAAATCCCGGACTGACAGGAGCCGAACTTAAATTCGAAAGCGATACGATCCAGGATAAGTATGCAAAAACATGCCACAACCAGTTACTCTCCCTCTACGCCTACCAATTGGGAACAGATGGGAAAATCATCGAAAACTCAGGCATAGACCTGTCCGGAAATCTAAAAGGCAACAAAATAGAATGGCAATCACCCGCGGAAGGAAACTGGATCGTCACCCAGGTATACAGCGTAGCTAAAAAACCTTCGCTCGACCCGATGCACCCTCTTTCCGGAAAAAGCTATGTCAAACACTTCTTCCAGCGGTTTGAAGACCGTTTCCCGGAACAATCCAAAGGAGGACTGAACTTCTTCTTCTCCGATGAGCTGAACTTCAATCTGCATGGTTATATATGGAATTCAATCTTCAGAGACGAATTCCGGAAACGTAAGGGATACGATATCGTTCCTTATCTTACCGCCCTGTTCACCCATATCGGTCCGATTACACCTAAAATACGGCTTGACTACAACGATGTCATGGTTTCACTGAGTGAAGAAAACTTCTTTATTCCGGTATACCAATGGCACGAAGACCGTAACCTGATCTATGGTTGCGACCATGGCGGACGGGGAAAAGATGTCAGTGAATTCGGCGATTATTTCCGTACCCAGCGATGGAACCAGGCACCGGGTTGCGACCAGCCAAACCTGGGAAAAGACATTATAAAGAACAAAGTAGCCTCCTCCATCGCCCACCTTTACAAACGTCCAAGGGTATGGCTGGAAGGTTTCCACAGCAGTAACTGGGATACCAATACAGCCAATCTGACCGATGCCACCTTTGCCAACTTCGTGATGGGGCAAAACCTGCTCAGCCTGCATGGTTTCTACTACAGTACGATGGGCGGCTGGTGGGAATGGGCGCCTCCATGTAATCATACCCACATGCCTTACTGGGAAGAAATGGGACCGTTCCTGGAATGTACCGAACGTCTCAGCTACATTCTCTCCCAGGGATACCACCGGGCCGATGTCGCTATCCTGTATCCGGTTGAATCAGTTGTAGCCGGCTACGACCAGACAGCTGTGCAAAAAGCATTCAGCCTGGGAGAATATCTATATCGGGAAGGTGTCGATTTCGACTTTATGGATTATGAATCGCTTGCAAAAGCCAGTATAAAAAACAGTAAGATCCATATCTCCGGCGAAGAATTCAAAGTATTGATCATCCCGTCCATGAAAGCAATCCGTCATTCTTCATTGAAAAAAGCCTTGCAGTTCAAACAGAATGGCGGGGTAGTCATCAACCTGGGAGAACTACCTGAAGCAACGGAAAAGAAAGGATTGAACGATCCCGAAGTACGTTCGTTACTAAACAAACTGTTCGGGCCCGACAGCAAGAACACGTTTGTAGCCAAGGAGAACCAAGAAGTACTCGACATTCTCGACACAAACCTTACCCGCGACTTCCGCATCCTGTCGCAGCAACCGCAAAAAGATATGCCATACATCATGCACCGTAAACTCGGAAATAAGGACTTGTATGCCGTATACAATGTACCTTCCGGTACCGAATGCTTTTTCCGCGCCACCGGAGGAATCGAATTATGGGATCCCTGGACAGGTAAAACAAAAGAAATTACCGCCTCAAAAACAACAGACAAAGGAACTATCATCCAAATGCCGATGGAAAAACAAGACCTCCATCTATTCGTCTTCGATCCGGCCAAAAAGGCTATAATTGCAGAAGTACCTCAAACGAGCGTCTCCAAAACCATATTACTCGACGGTGAATGGTCATTCGACCTCAAACCTTCTTTAAATAATAAATTCGGAGACTTCCACTGGCCTGCAACCGATGAACTGCTGGGTGCTTATATCTATAAAGCCAGATACAACCAGGCCTCTTCCGAAACAGCGGACTGGCAATCTCCCTCCTTCGACGATTCAGGATGGAAAAGCCAGACTTTCACCTACGGAACCAAGTTTATGATACTGGAAGCCACTCCCGAATTATCTGAGAAAGAACTTCTCACCCATCTTCCCTATCAAAGCAACAGGGTTCAAATCGATAATAAGAAATATGCCTGGAAACCCTATGAATATTCATGGCGCTGGGGTGTTGAGAATGATTACGGTCATCAGGGATGGCATGGATTGAAAGCCACTGTTCACGATGAATTTATCCGTATGGGTAAACTCGAAAAAGAGTTTAGGGAAACAGTCCGCGTAGAAGATCCTAACGGAAACAAAAACTATTACCTCTATTCAAACGTTTTGGCTCCCGAAACGGGTAATTACCAACTGATATTCGGAGAACTAAAACCTGCCGATATCTACATCAATGGTAAAACAGTCAGCCCCTCCACTTCTACCGTCACTCTGAACCGGGGGACCAATGAAATCGTTCTCCATTACGATACATTCGGGGTAACTTACTGTGTGGTGCGTAAAGACGGAGATACCCCTCGTATACTGAAAGAAGTTACCGCAGAAAAACCTCTCGCTACGAATTTCCGGGGGGACTTATCCCTTTTGCCATTCGATATAAACAAAACCGAAGAGCCTACTTACGGCCAATACCGCTTCACCTCTGCTCCCGGACTGAAGAAACTCGAGTTTTCGGCCTTCGGTAAGACCAAAGTTTGGGTAAACGGTACCTTATGCAATCTAAGCGTAAAAGAGAAACGTCCGGACGGCCTGACCCGGTATGAAGCCGTAGTGACCAATCCGTCCAAACGGATATCAACCGTAGCCATATCCATAAAAGAACCCTGGGGAAATGCCGGAGGCGCCGCTATCGACGGCCCGATTAAACAAACCTGCGGGGACGGTCTCATTTCCGCAGGAGACTGGACACAGATAGAGGGTCTTTCCACTTACTCCGGCGGTGCCTGGTACCGGAAAAACATTCATTTGGAAAAGAATAACGGAGATAAAGTATATCTGAACCTGGGACAAGTGGTCTCCACAGCCGAAGTCTGGGTAAACAAGCAGAAAGCCGGACTGAAGCTCACTCCGCCCTGGCGTTTCGACATCACGGAATACATAAAGGAAGGAGATAACCAGATCGAGATATTGCTTTACAATACCGCAGCCAACTATTACCTGTCTGTCCCGACCATGTACCGGGGTAGTACGAAAGCCGGACTGTTGGGTACTGCATCCATCGAAATAGTCCGTTAATCCGAGACCCGCACTGTATAATAAAGGGGCGAGACCATCACGGTTCCGCCCCTCCTCTTTTTAGTACGTAGAATAGAAATTACATAAGTATATATTATGCTTGTGTATTATTCGATTTAGTTGTATTCGTAGTTGTATTTGTGCTATTTGTATTGGCAGTCTGAGTAGTGGCTGTTGCACCGGCAACAGAAGCCTGTACTTTAGCTTCTTCCCAATGGAAAGGCTCAAAATGTGCATTCGGATCAACCCAGGATGCTTTTTTAGAAGCATAGATGATGAATGGAGCAGCCACAACAACAATGGCACCGATAATCAATACGGCAAACCAGACGGTATTACTACCGACAGAAATCTGACTGGGTGGAATAAAGCTCAAGATGAAAGCTAATAACGAACCACAGAAACCAAGACCACCGATAAACCACATCAATCCGTTGCCATGTTTACCGATACGGAACGGACGGTTTGCCTTCTTCATCCGGTAACGCAATGCGATAGCACCGGAGAACATCAGCAGGTACATAACCAGATAAAGGATCACTGTCAACTGTGACAAAATCTGATAGAAACTCTGTACGGAAGGCATTACCACGAACAGCAGGCTCAATAAAGTAACCGCACATCCCTGTACCAACAGAATGTTTTTCTGAACACCGATCTTATTTGTTTTCTGGAAGAAAGGAGGCAGATAACCTGCTTTACCCACGGTAAAGATACCTTTTGACGGACCGGCAACCCATGTCAATACACCTGCCAGCACACCGAATGCCAAAGCTACGGCAATGATCGGAGATAACCAGGAAGCATGGATAAATTTGAAGTAATTGTCGAAACCGACCAGCAGACTCTGTGTCAGGTTGATATCTTTCTGAGGAATAATAACACCCAGAGAGAAAGTACCTAATACGAAGATAAGAACAGTGATCAACGCACCGATAAATACGGCTTTTGGATAGTTCTTAGAGGGATTTTCCACATCCTTTACGTGAATACCTCCCATCTCCATACCTGCATAAAACAGGAAGATACTGGAGGCCAGCACCAGGTTGTCGAACTTAGAGAAATCAGGGAAGAAATCGCCATGGAAGTCCATGTTTGAATGACCACCCATAGACAGATAAACGATTCCAAGGATAATCAACAGGGCAGCCGGAAGGATCGTACCGACAATACCGCCCACTTTAGCAACCTTACCAACCCAACTCAACCCCTTCAACGAAATAAAAGTAGCCAGCCAGTAAATGATCAGCACCACAGCCAGCGTGTACATTTTGTTTGAAGCCAGTGTCATATCATGCGCATCATTCATCCCGATAAAGGCGATGGAAACAGCACCGAAGGTCAACACGGTAGGATACCAGATCGTACTTTCAATCCATTGTACCCAGATAGCGAGAAAACCCCATTTTTTCCCGTAGGCTTCCCCCACCCATCGGAAAACCCCACCTTGTTTATCCTGGAACATAGCGGCCAACTCGGCTGCCACCAGCGACGTAGGGATCAAAAATACGATTGCCGCGAATAAGTAATAAAAGGCTGAACTTAATCCGTATACAGCCTCGGCAGGTAGTCCGCGGAGAGACACTACCGCCGTAACATTCATAATTGCAAGAGTAAAAACTCCAAGTTTTACTGCTTTTCCTACATTTGCCATGAATTTTACTGTTTAAATGTGAATTTTGTATTGTTTAGTTTCGCTTTAAATATGTCAGTAAAACAAATCGTTATTGTGTTAGTTTGTCAACAAGATGTCAAACTAGGTTAATTAACAGAATAGTGTTAAAAACAAAATCACGGTATCCTTTGTTAGATAACCTAAAATATTTCTATCTAAACGCCTAATAATTAAACGCAATGAAGTCTGCTTTCAATGACATTATTTACGAGAAAAGAGGAATATACGGAGTCTTGCATGTTATCATTTTGCTACTCTCCCTTTTCCTTATTGTAGTCATCTCAGTCGATACATTTAAGAACATCCCTTTCATGACACAGGGTTCCTATCTGAAGATACAGTTCTGGATCTGCATGTTCTTTATTGCCGATTTCGTTTTGGAGTTTTTCTTATCAAAACGTAAATTATATTATCTGCAAACCCACTTTATTTTCTTAATCGTATCTATTCCTTATCTTAATATTATCAGTTATTACGGAATTGAATTCTCCCCGGAAATCACCTATTTCCTGCGTTTTATCCCGTTGGCACGCAGCGGATATGCACTGGCTATCGTAGTAGGATGGCTATCTTCAAACAAGGCTTCAGGACTATTCGTATCCTACCTGACCATGTTGCTGGCAACGGTTTATTTCTCCAGCCTGATATTCTTCGTGATCGAACATAAGGTAAATCCGCAGGTCACCGGCTATGATGATGCTCTTTGGTGGGCCTTTATGGACGTTACGACAGTTGGCTCAAATATTTACGCCGTCACACCGACAGGACGGATACTATCGGTTCTGCTGGCTGCACTGGGAATGATGATGTTCCCGATCTTCACCGTTTATGTAACCAGTCTCGTACAGAACGCGAATAAACGGAAGAATGAATTATATAATGAAGATAATACGCCGCAACCGGAAGCAGCAAAACAGACGGCATCGAAACCTGCGGAAGGGGAAAAATAACATCATAGGAAACAAGCTGTTTCGATCACTAACGTTCTATACAAAAAAAACAGGCATGGACCTCATAAAAGAAACCCATGCCTGTAGTGAGTGTTTTATTCTACTATTTTATTACAATCTTTTGACTGAATCCTTCAAAGAAAATAATATATGTGCCTTTAGCCGGAACATCTATTTCGGTATAGGTTCCGTTCAACAAGTTTGTCTTAACGATACTTCCATTGAATGAAGTGATATATAAAGGCTTATTTCTCATCTCAGGATGTTTGATACAGAGTTTATAACCCCTTATTGCTATTTCTATCCCAGCAGAATGGATATCTTCATTGCCGACAGAAGTATTGACAATTACAGTTATAGTCTTATTTTCATGTATATCGTAAATAGTATATACAGAATTTATGGGCATCAATAATTCTCCATTGACCCTGACCTGTAACTGGTCGGTTTTATACCTGCTTTCCAATCGGAACTTAAAGTTATTTCCGACCAGCACCCTATCCGGATTATAGCCCGTCTCAGCTATCATTTTTACATCTTCCTTCGGTTTAACGAACGTTACGCTAAATACTTCAGATAAAGTAATCACAATATTTTTGTCCGAGCGAATGTTTGACAGGGTATATATACCCCAGATATCAGGAGAAAGAAGAACACCGTTAACCCGTACCTGTATCTCCCAACCTTTATGTAAAGCATCTGATACAATGTGGAATTTAAAGTCTTCTCCCGGTTTTACCTTATTCTTATCATAACCGGATTCCGGAATCAGTGTTGCTCCTTCTTCTGCATTCCAAACAATATAGAACAGTTCTTCAATGGTTGGCGGAGTCACTTCTATTTTCACAATCAGATTGGCCTGTACATTTATAATGGTATATACCGATCCGCTGGCTGTTATAAGCGCATTATTGACAAACACTCTTACAACGTGCTGTTCATACCCGGTTTTAGGTTTGATGCTGAATTTGAAATCAGCACCTTCCATTACAGATGATGCGTCATATCCTTCAACAGCTTTAATCTCAAAGCCGGTTTGAGAGGGAAGAGTTACCGTATATCTGATTTTATCCACCAACGTTATCGTTAATAATATATCTGCCTGAATATTGTAGAGCGTATAAACCCCATTTACATCAGGAGTTATCACAATAGAACCTTGCTTTACAATCACTTTTTTATCGGAAGGAAAGACGATTGTAAACTTGAAATCACCTCCTTTTACAATAGATGTTGCATTATATCCGCTTTCCGGTTTGACTGTTACACCAGAGAGTATATTCCAGGTTACTTTATAATTCGTACTTTGTATTTTTACTACTAAAATTTGGTTGTTACTCCAGATAAACTGCCAGTTTTCTGTTACACATACAAACTTATCCAAATAGGACTGAGAAAGAACAAACCCACTTCCTCCTTTAACTATGACAGTTGATGATTCACCGTCGGTTAATATTTTCAATAGATATTTGGGGGCACTGGTCATCGTTATCAAGGCACTTCCTGAAAGATAAACTCCGGTGTCTATTTTAACTGTCCCTGACAAGTAAAACAGACCGGAGGAACTTACCTGGCCATGAACCGTTCCATTTGTCAAATAGAGTATGCCCCCGCTCGATATGCATCCGGTGATAATCCCCTCGTTTCTCAACGTGCTTCCTGCTTCTATATAAATCAAATTCAAGTCTTTGGAGTTACTGCTGATGGTAGCTGTCGAACGGATTACCAGCGTTCCATTGCTGGACACTGTAATGAATTTACCGGAACTGCTCCATCCGGCAGATACTGCAATATTATCGAGAATAAGTCCGCCTTTTTTTATGTTGATCTTGGCAGAACTGTTAGATGATATCAGGCTTCCTCCATTGAAGGTTATATATTTGCCATCAATAGTAAGAGGCTTTGTCAATGTCACATTTTTGATGGGGATAATTGTCGGGGTAGATACTGTTCCCGGGGATGCAGCATCAAGGGCTTTTTGCAGGTCGTCTTCCGTCTCAATTACAGAGGGGGTTCCTCCGCCTATCTTTTCATAAAGAATCTGATTGTTTTTCCACACTAATTGATAATCTTCATCAAGACTCTCAAACATAGAAAGGTATCTTTCTGCTAATACAAATCCGTTTCCGCCGCTGGCTGCTATATTACCTTGGGTTAAGCTAAATTTAAGTTTATATTGGGGAGCGCTTGTCAATATAACTTGACACGTAACTCCACCATAAATTTGCACACTTCCACTCAACCAAACCGGAACCTTACTGAATATGGAAGAGGCGCTTCCACTGTTAAAGGTTAATGAAGCATCCATATTAGAAATAATACCCTTTATTGTACCCTGGTTTATTTCTATGATGGATCCGGACTGGGAACTTACATTGATTGCTCCGCCTTGACAGAGTTCCCCGTCTATCGATGAATTATTTATTATCAACCGTCCTCCATCTACATAAATGGGTGAACCATTGTATGCTCCTTTATTGGTTATTTTGATTTGATCTAAATTAAGTCCTCCTCCCTTTAAACTGATCCAGGCGTTATTACTGTTTCCTATAATATTTCCTCCTGTTAAAGTGATATACTTACCGTTCATTGTGATACCTTTCGTGATTTCCACATTTCCAATGGATATAGAGGTAGGAGACCCCGTGCTTCCTATTGGGGCTGCATCTATTCTCTTCTGTAGTTCATCTTCCGTATTAACAGATGAAGGAAGATTACTAAAAACTATGGACTTATCTTTTAATTCGAAATGCCAAGGACCACCGAAGTTATTATAACTCTCAAATTTTTCAGCATCATTTATTGTCGGAATATAACTTCCATAGCCAACAGCTGCAATTGTACCGTTTTGTGGATCAGTACCAAGCTTCCATACAGATAATTTATTCTGGATAGCAGAAGATAGCTTTAAATGCACACCGTCATCTAACCGAATATAAGGCGAAATTAGAGCTGCATCACCAATAACAACATCATTACTTTTTGTACGAATGGCTGAAATTTGCCCGCCGGTTATTGTCAAACGACCTCCTTTCTCGATCAGAATCGCATCTGCCATATTATCATGATATCCCCACATACTCCCTCCTGTTACTGTTAAAGAGGAATATGAATCAACCTTTATTCCGCTAACGGCACCAAAATCATTATACTTGATACTGTTACCCTTTATTTGGGTTCCGGCTTTGATAAACATTTCCGAATTATTCAAAGTGATAAGAGGAGCTACCGATATTTTAGAGAGATCTCCTTGACCGTCGACTATTACATCTTCCAGTGTCAAACTACCAATATTTAATGAAATAAATGTCCCAGTGCTGGAATTAGCCTGCTTAAGCGTACCATTCTTTAAAGTAATATTCCTACCTCCGGTAATTTCCAACTTACCGAGCTGCTGATAGGTTTTCCCACCCAAATCGAGAACTTTCGTTCCGTTGACCGGAACATCATTGATCAATTGTTGTAATTCGCTTACTGTACTTTGAGCTTTTATAGGCATCGATATTAAAACACCTCCCAAAAACATCAGCCAAATCAGAAAGGAGGTTCGTTTAGATTGGCTTGTATTAATCTTTTTCATGTACAAATAGGTAAATATTAGATTTTAAGCACTTTATATCATTTAACATATTTTAGGCGCATAGCCTAACCAACGTTGGTTAGAAGCCCTAACTGCCTCCAGTTAGATAGTGTCTCTGCCATTGGTTAGTCGGTCTAACCAACGTTGGTCGGATAGTATTACTCGATTTCAGGACGGTCTCCGCCTCCACCACTCGGTTTGTTACCTACGTAAAGTAATACAGGGAAGAGATAAGTGCGCGGTTCTTTTACAAGTTTATTACCCGCAGCCGATTGGGTAACGATACTCAACGTGTATTCGCCATCTTCGAGGGTTGGCATCATGACAGTCAATTCAGAAGGATTGTTATGAACTAGCAACGGACATTTCTGTGCAGTACCGCCTGTTTTTGTAAAGAAAATACCTATGCTGGCATCGTCGCCTGCCACTTTGATATTAGAGCCACTGATAACGGCAGGGGCGGCAGAAGTGAGTTGAGTATTCATTTCGCCGGTGGTAGAATCGGTAATTGAATTGATGATTGGGCCCGTGACAGCAGGGCGGGTTTCAACCACTACGTTTTTCAATGTGTCACGCAGTAATTTACCGGGTACATAACTGGCAGTGAGTTTGTTTTTAGCAGGGTCGAAAGCTGCTTTTTCGCCTTCGAAAGGACCTGTGAGTGTCGCCATGTACTGGCCTACACCGTCAACAACGCTTTTACCTTCGGCAATAGCGGTTACCTTTTCCTGATCGCCCATGCCCAGGATATACTCGATGGTATCCAAACGTAATTCGGAACCTCTTGCCAGGATGCGTTCGGCAATCTGATGGTTTCGCACTGTTCCTGTAATACGGGGCTTCGCTGTGTAATCGCCTTTTCGCTCCGTGACGGCATTGTCGTAAAGATCGGCAGTCAAAATGATTTTTTCAGCCATAATAATAAATAATTAAGCCTGTTGGTTGGACAAGGCGTTACCTGTGTGATCCGTAACCTTATTTGTGAAATAAGGTACCAGTTTATCTTATGATTATCATAACAGAGAGTAACTTCCTCCCCTCTCGAGAGGGGGTAGGGGGTGTGTAAATTACTGTACTAAAGCACGAACTACATAGATTGACGCGGATATTTTACTGTTTTATCTGTGATTTTCTATCTGGATAGTCTTTATTTAGAGTATTAACACACCCCCTGCCCCCTCTCAAGAGGGGAAAAGATACCCTCCGCCCCGCTATGTCCATATCTCATGAAAAACGTATGAATGTCACCTTTTTACGTAAAAAATCCCCCACCCACTTAATTATAAGCAGAGAAGTTTGTCCTTGTTTAAATAAAATCCTATATTTGCCCCGTTCCTACACTAGTATAAACTTTGTTTTTCACAGCTTGTATAAAATGGGACAAAATACCTTATTTCACAAATAAGGTTACACCCTCACTCCTACCAGGACATCCAATCCTTTTGTAATAATCTCATTGGCAGAATTGAGTCTCGACTGGTCGAGTGCAGCCAGATAGTGACGTGTCGTCCGCTCCGATGTATGTCCGAGTGCCTGGCTGATGATGGCTACCGGTGTGTCGTTGTACAAAGCTGCCGTCGCCCAGGTATGCCGAAAGACGTACGAGGTGAGGCAGACCGGGACGGAAAGGCGCGATCCAATCTCCACCAGACAACCGTTGTAATGGTGCAGAGCCTGTTTATAGGCCTCATGTAACCGTTCGCCTTCCGCCTTTTCGGGCAAAACAGGAAAAAGATAGCGGCTGTCGGACAATGCATATTTATCGAATAGCCGTTGCATGCCGGGAGTAATACCGACACGCACCAGGACCCCCGTCTTGCAACGGTTGTAGACCAGTTCATTATCGACGATATTGTCGCGGGTAAGATGCGCCAAATCGATGAACGGCATCCCGCAGGCAAGGAAGGAGAAAAGAGCGAAGTCCTTCGCTGCCTGCAATTCCGGCTCGGCAGAGAGGTCCATCCGGGCAATCTCTTCCATTGTCTGAATACGGAGGGCGCGTTTAGCTGTTTCCTCCTGTCGCAAGTTGAGGTGTGCAAAAGGCGAGAGGCGGTCGGCCGGCGCCAGTTCCTCACGGACAGCGGTGTGATAGATGGCCCGGAAACTGCTGAGGTAACTGTTTACCGAATTTGTTTTCAGATGTCCCAGTGCCAGAAGCCAGTCATAAAACCGGTCTATCATACCAGGGGTTATCGCGTCAAACGAAAGTTCGTCGGTCCCCCAAAACCGCAGCAACCAGTTGGAGGAAGCACGGTAAAGATCGGCGGTCGAATATTTGCCCGCCTTGCGTTTACGTTTCACCAACGCATCGGCGTAGGTGAAGAAGGTTGTTGTCATAAGCATAATAATAAATACATACTTGCATAAATGAGAATACTGAGAGCTAATTATTAAAAAGAGAATCAACTTCTATAACATATCAATTGCTTTTAATACCTTTGTTTCCATATTAACAATCAAAACAGATTAATTATGAAAGACAAAGATGAATTATTGGTGATACAGAGTAAGATATACGAGATCAGAGGACAAAAAGTCATGCTGGATCGTGATTTAGCTGAAATGTATGGAGTGTTGACAAAAGTTCTAAATCAAGCAGTAAAACGTAATCCAGACCGCTTCCCCGAAGACTTCATGTTTCAATTAACAAACGAAGAAACTCAAAATTGGAAGTCACAAATTGTGACCACCAATTCCATAAAGATGGGTGTTAGACGAAATCCATATGCTTTTACAGAATTGGGAGTTGCAATGCTCAGTAGCGTTCTTAACTCTAAAACGGCTATACAAATAAACATGAGTATCATGCGTGCTTTTGTAGCAATTCGTCATATTGCATTCACTCCTCCAAAGGATGAGTTGCAGGAGTTACAAAACGACGTCAGACAGTTGAAGGAATATATAGAAGATGTCTTTACCGATTACAACGACATTAACGAAGATACCCGTATACAACTGGAATTAATAAATAAAACATTGGCTGAGTTGCAAATACAGAAGAAGCTATTTAATAAGCCTCGTAACCCGATAGGATTTGTTAAACCTAAACAATAACCAAACAAGCCTCCCGCCCTCTGAACGAGGGACGAAGAGGCTTGCCAATTAAAAGAATAAACTGTTTGTTATTCAGTTATTGTTACCCGGTCGCCATTGAAAATGGACAGACCCAGTTTATTCATTATATATTTGATGGCCAATTGTGCTTTTACAGAATTACCCGCGCTATCAATTGGAGGGGCAAAGGCTGAGATACCGAACAGGCCGGGCATCACTCCCATCACACCACCGCCTACACCTGTTTTTGCAGGGATACCGGAGGTGTACAACCAATCGCCGGTATGTTCGTAGAAACCTACGGTGGCAATCAGCGAAGTAATCTTCGGTGACAATGAACCGTCGAATATCTGCTTTTTGGATATCGGGTTCAGGCCGTCGTTGGCAATCGTTGCTCCGCAGACAGACAATTGGGCAGCTGTGATTCCCAGCGAACACTGACGGGTATACAGGTCGAGCGACATATCCGGGTCATCGTAGATACGGTTGTAGTTCTTCAATAACCAGGCAATGGAGCGGTTGTTGAAATTGGTAGCCGATTCCGATTTGTACAATTCGTCGATCAGCTGAGGGGCACTGCCGCAAAGGTCGGTAATATTGGCAACGATGGCGTCCCATTTCTTAGCTGAGTCGCCTATCGGCTGAACCATACTACAGGCGGTGATTGCACCGGCATTGACCAACGGAGTAGACGGATGGTCTTTCTCCAGCAGGATAGCCATGATGGAGTTGAAAGGCAGTCCGGTTGCATCGGCACCAATCATTTCCAACAATTTCTGTGCACCGTACTGGCGCAATGCCAACACGGCGGTATGTACCTTTGAGACGGATTCTATACCGAAACGGTATTCAGAATCACCTAACTGGATAAGTGTACCGTCCATCAGACAGATACTGATACCGAACAAGTTCTTATCTATATTTGCCAGATAAGGAATGTAATCGGCATTCTTACCGCCTGTGTTCGTCTTGAACATTTCATAGGCTTCCTGGGCCACTTCTTTTATTTGTGAAACGGAAATCTTTTTATCCATAACCAAACAAATTATTTAGTTGATTTAGGACAGCCGGTATGAGTGAAGACAGAGCCTTTTACAGCCTGTTGTCTGTCCTGTGCGATACGGGTCGGAGTCGGATATTCCAGTTTTTCCAGGTCGGTGATCGCATTGCTGATGTCGCCCAGCAACTGGTCTGCCATGTCGCGACTGAAGCCCTGACGGACAACGATACGCATAACTACCCAGTTTTCGAGATTTTCAGGCAATGTATAAGCCGGAACCATCCATCCGCTCTGTTTCAGTTTATCCTGCAAATCGTACAGTGTCCATTTAGCTGATTTAGCATAATCCGGTTTCAGATACCAGATGAACAATGGGTTCACAACATCTTTGCTGTAGTTCTGGAACGGAGCCATCTTGCCGATTTCAGCATGCAGGTAGTCGGCTACAGCCATACTGTTCTGCTGTACTTCCTTGTAACCCTGGAATCCGAGACGGATGAACTGATAGTATTGTCCCAGAATCTGAGCGGCAGGACGGGAGAAGTTCAAACCGACCTGAGTGATGTTTGCACCTAAATAATTTACACTGAAAGACATGGAGCCCGGCAGGTATTTTTTATCTTTCCAGACAACCCAACCCAGACCCGGATATACCAGGCCGAATTTATGGCCGGAAGTACTGATGGAAAGTACCCATTTCAGGCGGAAGTCCCATTTCAGTTCCGGTTTCAGGAACGGCAGGATGAAACCACCGGAAGCGGCATCCACATGGATAGGAATGTCGTAACCTGTCTTTGCATTGTATGCGTCGAGTGCAGCGTCCAAGGCTTCCACGTCATCGTTCAGACCTGTCCAGGTAACACCCTGGATGGGGACGATACAGATGGTGTTTTCATCACAATACTTCAGGGCTTCCTGCGGGTCGAGTGTGATATGTTCTTGTGTCAATGGCACCTGGCGCATTTCGATCTGCCACAGCTGGGCGAATTTTTCCCATACTACCTGGAATCCGGCAGAGATAACGAAGTTAGGTTTGTCGGTCGGTTTGCCCTGTGCTATTCTTCTTTCGCGCCAACGCAACCAGGCGGCAACACCACCCAACATACATGCTTCGGAAGAACCGATAGCCAAGGCTCCGGCTTTCCACTGTGCCTGTTCGGGGCTGTTCCACAGGTTAGCCATGATGTTGATACATTTAGCATTCATCACAGCAATACGCGGATACTCAGTTTCGTCGATATAGTTGATGTTGATTGCTTCGTTCATCAACTTTGTTGCATAATCATCCATCCAGGTGGTAACGAATGTAGCCAGGTTCAGACGGGGTTGTGTCTGGGCGAAAGTTTCGTCTTTTACCATCTGATAAGCAATCTCCGGAGTGGTCGGACCATCAGGGATTACATCTACTGGAGCGGGATGCAACATTGCATTCGAGCCAAAAATCGCGGTTTTGGCATCACCTTCTCTAAAACTTGAATCTTTCATGTCTTTTTGTTTTTAAATTATTAAGAATTGGCGCAACCGACATTCGTGCGTCGATTTGTAGTGCAAAAACAGCCTCTGAAAAGAATTGTTCTTCGATTTTGGTTAATGAGGGAATATTTGGGGTTTATTAAAACAATGTTATTTAAAATGAGAGAAAACAGTAATAAGTTCGTTAATGGCACACAGATGACAATTCTGTTAAAATGAACATTCAGCCATAAGAATTGTTTTTTGTCTTATAAAACAGCTATTTAATTATGAGAATAAAAACCGGACAGGGGACGATACCCCTTATTACATTAATAGGTATATGGTCGATCTCGGCGCTGAATGCACTGCCGGGATTGGCGGTCTCTCCTATCCTGGGAAAATTGTCCGCCATATTCCCCCACTCGACGGAGCTGGATATACAAATGTTATCATCTCTGCCTTCGCTGCTGATTATACCTTTTATTATATTATCGGGGAAGCTGACGGAAAAGGTCAACAACATCTGGTTGTTACAAATCGGGTTGAGCATCTTCGCCGTCAGCGGAGTATTGTATCTGCTGTCAACCAAGATGTGGCAGCTGATTGCAGTAAGCGCCCTGCTGGGCATCGGTTCGGGACTGATTGTTCCGCTATCGACCGGCTTAATTTCACGGTTTTTCGTCGGGGCATACCGGACAAAGCAGTTCGGTCTGAGTTCCGCCATCACCAACGTTACACTGGTCCTGGCAACCATCCTGACCGGTTATTTGGCGGAGGTGAACTGGCATCTGCCGTTCCTGGTTTATCTATTTCCGTTGATCTCGATCGTGCTGTCGTTCTATCTGAAAAAGAATATCGATCCCCTACCCGTTCATGCAACAGTTTCGGAGAAAAACAAAACTATTACTGCTGATCCCACATTCGGAAAACTGGGCATACAGGTTAAACACCTGATGCAGATCATGGGGTTCTACGGGCTGGCGACTTATTTGGTCATCATAGTCAGCTTCAACCTGCCCTTCCTGATGAAAGAATACCATTTCACCAGCGGTAATTCAGGTATCATGATCTCGCTGTTTTTCCTGGCTATCATGGCTCCGGGATTTATCTTGAACCAGATCGTCGACCTCCTGGGCAAAAAGACGAAATTCTATTGTTTGCTCTCGATCGCTCTGGGTATGCTACTGATCCTGATTTCAAGAACGGAATGGCTGATCGGCTTAGGCTGTATCTTTACCGGATTTGCCTATGGCGTTATTCAGCCAATCGCTTACGACAAGACGACCCGCACGGCTATTCCATCGAAAGTAACGCTGGCACTGGCTTTCGTGATGGCAATGAATTACCTGGCCATCCTGTTATGCCCGTTTATCATCAATGTATTCAAAGATATGCTCCACATAGAAACACAACAGTTCGCTTTCATATTCAATATGATCATTGCACTGGCTGCTGCTGTTTGGGCTTATATCAAACAGGATTCGTTCCTGTTTAACGATAAGTTTTAGATGATGTAACGGCTTCAACATTTCCGGAAATGGCATTTACATGGTGAAAGTTGACTTCCGGAAAAGCAGAAACGACTTTTCAACGTTTAAAGTCGGTTTCCTAGGCCTAAGAAAGCCACTTTCACTATTGAAAAGTCATTTCCGAGACCTCGGGAAGTCACTTTCAACGTTGAAAACCGGTTTCCGAGGCCTCGGGAAGCCACTTTCACCATTCAAATGCCATTTCCTAGGCCTAAGAAGCCTTTACATCCGATTTTTTTATCATTAAAACGCCAATAATATGAAGAATAAAAAGACAGAAGCCAACCTAAGTATGATCGTATCCAAAACCTTCAGCGGTTTGAATGCGAATGCCCTCAAATATCTCCTACCCTTATGGATTGCTCCGCTGACAGGAGTTATGTTTCGTTGTGTATTCGCTGCCATTGTGTTCTGGATCATCAGTATATTCTGGAAACAAGAGAAAACAACCCGGCGGGAGAAGATAACCCTGTTCCTGCTGGGAGCGATCGGATTATATGGTTTCATGTTCTTTTATTTGCTTGGAGTCAGCAAAACAACACCGGTCTCCAGTTCGCTGTTCAGCAGCCTGCAACCGATTTGGGTATTCATCCTTTCCGTCATTTTCCTACGGGAACGTATTACGGCAATGAAGATAATCGGTATCGCGATCGGCTTGGGCGGCGCACTGCTCTGCATCCTGACGCAGAAAAGCGACGATTTGGCTTCCGATGCTTTTACGGGTAATATGCTCTGTTTGATCAGTTCTATAGCCTACGCTGCTTATCTGATCGTAAGCAATGTAGTATTGGGAAAAGTCAGTTCGCTCAATATGTTACGCTATAGTTTTCTCGGAGCAGCTGTTTCCTCTCTGATCGTGATGGCTTTTACCGGTTTCGACGGCCATCTGTTCAGTCATTTCGAATGGACGCCTTTCCTTGTCCTGATGTTTGTCCTTATCTTTCCCACCACAATCAGTTATCTACTCATTCCGATAGGCTTGAAATATCTGAGTACTACGCTGGTTGCCCTCTACGGCTACATTATATTGATTGTTGCCACCATCGTCTCCCTTTCCATCGGGCAGGACCGTTTCAGCTGGTATCAGATGATCGCCATCGCACTGATCTGTTCGAGCGTCTATTTCGTTGAAATAGCGGAAAGCAAGGATAAAAGATAATTTTTTTCCCTTTCTTTGTAACAACTTATTCTTTGTTCCCGTCTACCTTATGAAGCCTCTCCGAAGTGCGCACGAGGAAAGGCGGAAACAAACAGAATTAGTAATCATTTAATACAATAGAAAGATGAAACGATACTTTGTTATCCTGGCGCTGATCTTGATCTGCCAGGCAGGAAACAGCCAGACAATGAACCAATTGTTCAACGAGTTCTCGAAAATAGAACAGATCAACCATGTCAAAATAGGCAATATCACTATGAAACTTGCCAGTCTGTTCACTGAAACAATGGGCGTAAACGGCATCGAAGTCCTCGAGTTCGGCAGTTGTAACAGCGATGTAAAACAACGTTTCGAAAAAGCGATCAAGGAACTGAAAGACCCCGACTTCGAGACAATGGTCACCTCCAACGAAAAAGGCAGTCGCACAAAGGTCATGGTACGTATCGAAAAAGACATGATCCGCGAAATGGTAGTCCTCACCACCGGCAACAGCAATGCCTTGGTACGCATCAAAGGTAAGATCAAACCATCCGATATAGAAAAAGTGGTGAAAGATCATGGGAATGGATGCTGAGAACTTCAAACGAAAGTTCCTCTCCTTCCACCCCAAGCTTTTCCGGATCGCCTACGCACTTGTTGAGAATAAAGCCGATGCAGAAGATATCCTTCAGGATGCTTACTTCAAATTATGGAACAAACGGGACGAACTGCCCGACATAGAGAATCCCGAAGCCTTCTGTGTGACCCTGGTCAAGAACCTCTCTCTCGATTTCCTTCGTTCCCCACGTGCCAACCGACGGGAAGAAGAAATAGAAAGTGTATTTACGCTGGCAACCGATTCTTCACCGGAAAAGGAACTGGAAACGAAAGACAAGGAACAACAAATCCGGCAGCTGATCAACCGTTTACCCGTAAACCAGCGGCAGGTACTCCGCCTTAGGGGAATCGACGATTGCTCGATGGATGAAATAGAACAGATAACCGGCCTGAATGCCGTAAATGTACGTGTTCTACTTTCCCGGGCACGAAAAGTAATCAGGGAACAATTTGAAAAATTATACGAATATGAACGATAAACAGATAGATGAATTAATCAACAAGGTCCTCCGGGAGGATCAAACGCTACCGGAAGGACTTTCCGAACGGTTGGAGCAGCAGATAGATGCCTGGGCCGCCGCCGAAAAGAAGGAGACGATCCGTTCATCTTTCCGCCGCCGTTCTCTCTACTGGCTCAGCGGAGCCGCTGCCGTAGCACTGTTATGTATAGGCATCTTCCAGTTTACTACCCCCAATGAGGAACACCAACTGGCAGATACGTATACCAATCCGCAAGAAGCCGCCATGGCCGCCCAGAAAGCACTCGCTTTCATGTCTGTAAACCTGAATAAGGGAATCGAACAAGTGAACGAAGCCCAACAGGAAATGAATAAAGTAAACAAAATACTGAATAAACATTTAAAAGATTAACAAGATGAAAACTAAAAATATATTGCTCATTCTCTTTCTGTGCTGCACAAGCATTTGCTTTGCCCAGAACAAACTTTTCGACAAATATTCCGAAATAGATAACGTCACCTCCGTCTATATCTCAAAAGCCATGTTCCAGATGATGCCCAAGATCGAAACAAACGGCCTCAACCTGATGAACCTGAAAGGGAAAATAGAAAGTCTGCAAGTCCTCACCACCGAGAACAACAGCATAAAGGAAAAAATGCGTGATGATTTCAAAAAGCTGATCAGTAAAGACCACCAGGAACTGATGCGGGTGAAAGACGGCAAGACACGCGCCACCTTCTATGTCAAACAGAAAGGAGACCTGATAAGCGAAATGATCATGCTGGCCGATACGGACAATAGCTTCAACGTAATCCAGTTATTGGGTAACTTCACCCTCCAGGACATCCAGGAGATCACAAAAGAAATGAATAAGTAAAAATGAAGCGATTATAGACCATAGTAAATGCTCTAAAATGTTATATTTGCGGAATATAAGGGATTTACCTTGATTATCTATCAAATAACAAACGAGCAGAGTAACGTATGAAAAGTGGAACAGAGAGGTTGAATGTACTGATTATCCTGATTGCAATGTGTTTTCCATCCGCCATTGCATTAGCTGATGAAGGAGCACATAAAAACGCATCGGGGGATATGACGGATTCCGTATCCTATTCACGTCGTTTAATCCATCGGTTAGGTTTCGACGTGCGGCCGACTTATATTTTCCCTACCAATTCTTTCCTGAAAGGAGAGAATACGGAAATGGAACCCATCCGGCGGTCTGTCTCCGCACATTTAAAATACTCGTTCCAATACTATCCGAACAGTTACACAGACCGGATTTACAGAGGCTCCTACCAAGGTATCGGATTATCGGGATACTCGTTCCAGAATAAGGAAGAACTGGGAAATCCGATAGCTGTCTATGTTTTCCAGGGAGCCCGCATCAAACGATTCAATCCACGTTTGTCACTCAATTATGAATGGAACTTTGGCGCATCTTTCGGCTGGAAACCTTTCGATGAAGTTGAAAACCGGTACAATAAGGTGATAGGTTCGAAAATCAATGCTTATATCAATACGAATTTCTATCTGGACTATATCCTTTCAAAAGAAATAGACCTGACAGCCGGAGTCGATTTGACGCATTTCTCGAATGGTAACACAAGATTCCCGAATGCCGGACTGAACACAATCGGATTAAAAATCGGATTAGTATATAACTTCAACAGGAAGGATGAATGTCTTTCCCGTCCTTTATTCCAACCTCCTGTCCCCCGCTTTCCCCGTCATATCAGTTATGATGTGGTCTTATTCGGTTCCTGGCGGCGGAAAGGAGTTTATGTAGGAGAAGGACAAATTGCTGCCCCCGGTGCTTTTGCAGTAGCGGGATTCAATATAAACCCGATGTACAACTTCGGATATAACTTCCGCGCCGGAGTATCATTGGATGGCGTTTATGATGAGAGCGCCAATATTTATGCCGACGAATATTCTTCGTCCGACCGCTTCTACAGGCCGCCTCTCAGCTACCAAATGGCGTTGGGACTTTCTGCCCGGGCAGAATATGTCATGCCTTATTTCACAGTCGGAATAGGATTGGGAGGAAATGTCATACATCGTGGCGGTGACCTGAAAGGTTTATACCAGGTACTGGCCCTCAAAGTAGAAGTTACCCGCAGTTCATTTATCCACGTAGGATATAACCTGCAAAATTTCCATACTCCCAATTACTTAATGCTGGGTATCGGATACCGGTTCCATAATAAATATCCGACATTCCACAGGTAAACCTACTTTCCTGTAATGATCTTCCGTATCTCGCTTAGCTTGTTCAACGCATCGATAGGTGTCAGGTTGTTTACGTCGAGATTCTTGATCTCATCGCGAACCTGGCTTAATACGGGGTCGTCCAATTGGAAGAAACTCAACTGGAAGCCTTCGGCAGCAGCGGCAATCTCCTTGACTGGTTTCGCTTTTACCTTACCTTTAGCTTTCTCCTTGCAATCGATTCCCTCCTGGCGGTTATCCGTTTCCAGTTGTTTCAGGATTTCGTTGGAACGTTTCACGATACTTTTCGGCATACCGGCCATCTTGGCTACATGGATACCGAAACTATGTTCGCTACCTCCGGGAACCAGTTTACGCAGGAATATTACCTTATTTGAAACCTCTTTCACCGAAACATTGTAGTTTTTGATGCGTTTGAAAGAACGTTCCATCTCATTCAATTCATGATAATGAGTGGCAAAAAGCGTCTTTGCACGGGCATTCGGATGCTCATGGATATATTCAACGATCGCCCAGGCAATCGAGATACCATCGTAAGTACTTGTTCCGCGGCCCAACTCATCGAAAAGAACCAGGCTGCGCGAAGACATGTTGTTCAGGATATTCGATGCTTCGTTCATCTCTACCATAAAAGTAGACTCACCGACAGAGATATTATCGGAAGCTCCTACACGGGTAAATATCTTGTCTACCATACCGATACGGGCAGACTCAGCCGGCACAAAACAACCTATCTGCGCCATCAGGGTAATTAATGCCGTCTGACGTAACAACGCAGATTTACCCGCCATGTTCGGACCGGTAATAATAATAATCTGCTGCTTCTCACTATCCAGATACACATCATTGGCAATATAAGCCTCCCCCAACGGCAACTGTTTTTCGATCACCGGATGACGACCAGACTTGATGTCGATTACATCCGAATCATCCACATTCGGACGGATATAGCGGTTACTTTCCGCCACTTTAGCAAACGACAACAGACAATCCAGACGACCTATCAGATTAGCATTCACCTGAATAGGTGGTATAAATTCAGCCAGACAGGTAACCAATTCGGTAAACAGACGGTTTTCGAGGGCGAGAATCTTTTCTTCCGCTCCTAATATCTTTTCTTCATATTCTTTCAGTTCTTCCGTGATATAACGCTCAGCGTTTACCAACGTCTGTTTGCGTATCCATTCGGCGGGAACTTTGTCTTTATGCGCATTACGCACTTCGATATAATAACCGAATACATTATTGAAAGCAATCTTCAAACTCGGAATACCCGTTTTCTCACTTTCCCGCTGCTGCACCTTCAACAAATAATCCTTACCGGAATAGGCAATGGCACGCAATTCGTCCAGTTCTGCATTGATACCTTTAGCTATCACACCTCCTTTATTCAGCAAAGCGGGCGGGTCATTATTGATTTCTTTCTCGATACGGTCACGTATTTCGGTACAGGCATTCAACTGCTCACCGACACGGGAAAGGCTCGGTTCGTCGCTGGCCATACAGGCTTCCTTTATAGGTTCGATTGCCCGGAGAGCAACTTTCAGTTGCACCACTTCCCGGGGAGAAACACGGCCTACCGCTACCTTTGAAATAATACGTTCCAGATCACCGATCTGTTCGATTTGTTCATCCAGTATCTCCTTCACCTCCGGATGACGGAAGAAATAATCTACGACATTCTGCCGTTCCTGAATAGGTTTCACATCTTTCAACGGGAAAAGTACCCAACGCCGCAACATACGTGAACCCATCGGAGAAACCGTCTTGTCGATTACGTCCAGCAGGCTGGTTCCTTCGTCATTCATCGTACCGACCAGTTCCAGACTGCGCACGGTGAACTTATCCAGGCGCACATAACGGTCTTCTTCAATACGCGACAACGCTGTAATATGCGAAATATGTGTATGTTGTGTCTGATCCAGATAATAAAGGATTGCTCCCGATGCGACGACGCCCAGTTTCAGATGTTCTACTCCGAAACCTTTGAGATTCTTTGTCTCGAAATGTTTCAACAGACGGTCGTTGGCGGCATCGGCCGAGAATACCCAGTCTTCCATTTCAAAGGTAAAGAAACGGGGGCCGAAGGCTTCTTCGAAACGTTTCTTATTATTACGCTCGATCAGAACTTCCTTCGGAGAGAAGTTATTGAGTAGTTTGTCGATATAGTCGATTGTTCCCTCAGCAGTCAGAAATTCACCGGTGGAAATATCCAGCAGGGAAATTCCACAAACATCCTTTCCGAAATGAATGGCGGCAAGGAAATTATTTTCCTTATGATTCAGGATATTGTCGTTGATAGAGACACCCGGTGTAACCAACTCCGTCACTCCGCGTTTCACCAGCTTCTTAGTCATCTTCGGGTCTTCCAGCTGGTCGCAGATAGCAACACGTTTACCGGCACGGACCAGCTTGGGAAGATAAGTATCGAGGGCATGATGCGGAAATCCGGCCATTTCAATAAACTGACCCGGCCCGTTGGCTTTTTTTGTTTGTACGATTCCCAGTATCTCGGCACCAATCACGGCGTCTTCGCCATACATTTCGTAAAAGTCTCCTACACGGAACAGAAGTACAGCATCCGGATGTTTCGCCTTTATATCGAAATACTGCTTCATCAATGGGGTTTCAACGATCTTTGCCACGGGATATATCTTTTATCATTTTATTTACAACCGCACAAAGGTACAAATTTTTATGAGAGAAAAATAACCTCTTCTTGTATCAGCTTCTTTATTAATTAGAAAACTTTCCTACACTTTTTAAATAAAAAATATAACTTTGCCAGCATGTCTGACAAGAAACATCTTAGAATCATGAAAAAAACTTTATTACTCGCTTCCGGCTTTATGCTGATTGTTCCTTTTGTACAAGCACAAAAGAACAAAGACAAAAAACCGAACATCGTATTTATTTTAGCAGATGACCTGGGATACGGTGACCTGAGCTGCTACGGACAGGAAAAGTTTGAAACTCCGAACATCGACCAACTGGCGCAAAACGGTATGCGTTTCACCCAGTGCTATTCGGGAACGACTGTCAGTGCCCCTTCCCGCTCCTGCCTGTTGACCGGTACACACAGCGGACATACTCCTGTTCGGGGAAACAAAGAACTCGACCCGGAAGGACAATTCCCGTTGCCGGAAGGTACCCGCACCATCTTCCATGTGATGCAGGATGCAGGATATAAGACTTCTGCCTTCGGTAAATGGGGATTAGGTTATATCGGTACTTCGGGCGATCCTAAAAACCAGGGTTGTGAAACATTCTACGGATATAACTGCCAGTTGCTGGCACATAGTTACTATCCCGACCACCTGTGGGATAACGACCAACGAGTGGAACTAAAAGATAATGTATTGGAAGTTCAATACGGAAAAGGTACTTATTCGCAGGATCTTATCCATTCAAAAGCACTCGATTATCTGGATAACCTCAAGGAAGACGAACCTTTCTTTATGTGGTATCCGACTATCCTGCCACATGCCGAACTGATCGTACCGGAAGACAGTATTATTAAGAAATTCCGTGGCATGTATCCCGAAAAGGCTTACAAAGGAACAGAACCGGGCAGTCCGGCTTTCCGCAAAGGCGGTTATTGCACACAGCTTCATCCGCACGCTACATTTGCTGCTATGATATATCGTCTGGACGTATATGTGGGACAGATTGTTCAGAAGCTGAAAGATAAAGGTTTATACGATAATACAATCATTATTTTCGCCAGCGACAACGGTCCGCACATGGAAGGTGGCGCTGATCCTGATTTCTTCAACAGCAACGGTATGTACCGTGGCTACAAACGTGACTTATATGAAGGCGGTATCCGCGTGCCGATGATTATCTCATGGCCGGGACATATCCAACCGGGAACAGAAACAAACTTTATGTGTTCTTTCTGGGATGTATTGCCTACATTCGAAGAAATCATCAGCCCGAAAGCTAAACAGAAAGAGATGGATGGCGTAAGCATGTTACCGTTGCTTCAAAACCGTAAAGGACAGAAAGAACATGAATTCCTGTATTTCGAATTCCAGGAAATGAACGGTCGTCAGGCTGTCCGTCAAGGTCCGTGGAAACTGGTTCACATGAACATCCGTGGCGATAAGCCTTATTATGAGCTTTATAACTTAGCAGCCGATCCTTCGGAAAGACATAACATCCTGGATAAATATCCTGAAAAAGTAGCCGAACTGAAAGAAATCATGGTTCGTGAACACATCGAAGACCCGAACTGGCCGTTGCTGAAGAAGTAAAACCATTGAAAATAGGGGATGTCCGACTTTTGGACATCCCTTCTACTTCTATTATATATTTACTTTTTTACCAACTTATGGCTGCTTCTTCCTTCCACAGTCTGTACTTCCATCACATAAATACCTGCCGGATATCCGCTATAAGAAAGCGTAACGGTTGAGTTATTGCTTCCCGGCTGCTTTTTTAACAGGCGGCCGTTCATATCATACAAAGCAACTTCCAGAATAGCTACAGGAGAAGTTACATAAGCTGTACCATCCACGTAGGAGACAGAAACATTCATATCCGAAGATATTTCTTCCGTCGAAGTCGGGTCGGCAGCCACCAGAATCTCGCCGGTCGTATTACCACCGCCTCTTACCCATTTCCATTCGCTGCCGTCACTGCTCTTATAAAGCAAACGGATACGGTCACCCGGAGCGATTGCTTTGGTAATCGTACAAGGTATCTCCTGCCCCACTCCGCGTTCTATCTCGATAGTGACAGGTTCTTCGCTGGAAATAAATTCTTTGGTATTTCCATCCTTATCCACAAGGGCTGCAACAAGGTTACCGGTGAAATCACGGATACTCATATTTCCTACATAACCGTATTGAAGACCGAAAAGCTGGTTCTGTTCGAAATCGTCAGTCGTAGCAGACAGACCATTGAATACAGTACCCTCATTTTCACCATAGAAAAACACCAGTACGTCCTGATAGGTCGAACCTTCCACCGGCTTCATCATGCTGATAATGGCATTCTGGTCGAGGGAGAAACCACCACCGCTATTGCCACCTGTTCCCTGTTCTTCGGGTTCGAGAACCGATAGCAGGTAATAACCGTTCGCCAGTCCGCTCCAACCCCAGTTCACATGATAATAATCGGATGTATTGTATCCGTCGATAATAAACTGATGGCCTTCGTTCTGATCATTTTCACCACCATAGATGACAGGGCGATTATCATCCAATTCACCTTTGATGATAGACTCCCATTCAGCCGTCTGATAGTTTTCACGTTGCAATACATGAAGAGACTTATCGTATTTCATATAATTGACAAGGCCCTGGGCTGCTGTAATTGTCAGCGCACCACTGTTTCCGGGCGCGTAATTCATTTCCGACATAACACCGACATCATACATCAGAGTAGCTACATTCTGCGCCTGCTGGGTAGTGTATTGTCCGGCAGTATAAGTAGAAGGCATATTATCCCATTGGTAAGGCGTATTGAAAGTGGCGGAAAGAGATAAGCCATATGTCTGTGAAGTATAGGAATGACTGCCCTGTCCTACATCCGGCCATTTATGGTATTGCATAGCAATAGCAGTAGAAGTCGCCACGCAACCGGTCGGAGTACGCTGGCTGTTTACCACCGGGCAAAGATTATTATAAGGCGTCATCTGGTCCCACAACACAGTCGTCAGTAATACACCATCCGAACTCAGTTGCATAGTGCCCTGCCGCAACTGATTCCAGGCGGCAGTTATCTCTTTACCGGCTACCGTTTTATTTTCGCGCATCCAGTTAATCTGACGCTGATAACTGTCAAACCATGAACGCAGGTTAACCGGCATGGAATCTTTCCGGAACGGTTCCTGCATACCATATCCCAAAATAGGATAAACAACGTCATCACCGGCAACGACCACAAAACCGTTATCATCGCCCTGATTAAACACATAAAAAGTAGCATCCTGCGAACCGGCATCCGATTTGGTAGCGACTCCGCCATCCGACCAGACTAACGTCAGTTTCGTAAGCGAGGATTTGGTCTGCGGACGATTGCTTTTCAGAAAACTGAGCGCAACGCTCCGGGCCTGTTCCACATCGACAGGGGCAGCGCTTATCGACATTGTCAACAAGGCAACCAGGAAAACAATAGTACATCTTCTCATTACTTGTAATTTTTATAGTTTAAATTTAGCTTGCTTGTCAGAGGTCGGGTTAAAGGCATTAATGGCGTTTCAAATTTATTGTCATTCAATAACAAAGAGGATGGAAAGAAGGTTCAATTTCCTCCGTAGGGAACTGTAATTTCCCAGGCAGGAAACACGTGTTTCCTATGGAAGAAACTAGAGTTTCCTGCTAAGGAAATTGTGACGGGGTAGAATGAGGCAAATAAGTATCCGCCGAAGCAGGCTCATTTTGTACGAGTCTTCGTTCAAAAAGAACGATAAACCCGGACCGAAGATTCGTTATGTGAAGTAAAACTAAATAAAATAACTAACTTTGTGGCTTTAAACTGAAAACGATAAAAAACGATTAGATATTATGGAGTACAATTTCAGAGAAATCGAGAAAAAATGGCAAGAATATTGGATTGCCAACGGGGTTTATAAAGTGAAAGAAAATAAGGATAAACCCAAATACTACGTGTTGGATATGTTCCCTTACCCATCCGGTGCAGGACTACATGTAGGTCATCCGCTCGGTTACATCGCTTCTGACATTTATTCCCGATTCAAACGGTTACAGGGTTTCAACGTATTACACCCGATGGGATACGATGCTTACGGCTTGCCGGCAGAACAATATGCCATCCAGACCGGACAG
>ENA-ORRN01000543-ORRN01000543.1-human-gut-metagenome-genome-assembly--contig:-NODE-543-length-29932-cov-3.205007_pt1 | contig 29932 bp, 39 predicted proteins | sample MGYA00242174_ERZ509132 | MGnify/ENA primary metagenome ERZ509132 (study PRJEB26280, sample SAMEA2338671) | human gut metagenome | biome: human gut; feature: human-associated habitat; material: faeces... | reverse complement strand
AGGCTTTCTGTACGAGTGGGAGGACTAATCGGTATTTCATTAGTGCTGAAAACTAAGGGAGGAATAAATATTCCATCTAGAGATTCGACAGATCCTATGAATGAAATTACCGAGAACGGAATATATACTATAATTCCAGCCAACGATGCTTATGGAACACTGATTGTATTCCAGTCATTTGGTGGAGCTGGTGGTATTGTTCAGTTTTATGCTCATCCCTTCGGCAATGGAATCTATCGATTTAGAATTAAAACCTCAAACAATAAAAACGAATGGTCTGAGTGGAAAAACTTTTAGGTTGTTTTTCTTTCCCAATTAGTCCATTTTCCATTAGGAAGATTTTTCATTCGGGTATAAATGTTACCTGCATAATCAAAAGCGAACTGCCTTTCTGTTTCAATATTATAGAATCTAATAGCTAGTCCTGCAATATAATTAGCAGTAGGTGTTATGCCCTGTAAATAGCTGGAAACAAACATAACAAGTCTATTGGATGTTGATGTTAAACCTTCATCTAATGTTTCCTTGCGTGTAACATAAGAGTATCGTACGCATGATAATAGTCCTCCCACTCGTATTTTTTTATATGATAGCGTAAAGAAAAAGCGAGTGGGAGTTATAACCTATCAAGTGAGTGCAATACCCTTCCATGAAGTCCAAACTCCGTTATCCCGTCTTGTACGTAAACAATATCTCTGACTGAAAACATCGGCTGCTATTTGTAATATTTGTCCACCTGACGAAAAAACAACCAGTAAACCATAATCATAACCCGGTGAATTATTAGTCGATTTTGTAGCATATAAATTATACATTCCTGGTTTTGTTATGACATTAAAATCAGTATCAGAAGTTATCACATAGCGATGAAAAAAATCCAAATCTTTATCAACCCATCCATTATTAGAGGAACTAACCCTGCCAATCAGTCCTCCCACAACTGATGCGAGGTCTTCTTTGCTGATTAAAATTGGGTTGCCGGAAGCATCTAATGCACGTACCCATTTTGCGTCACTTTTCTGTGGTAACTGGTTTTCGAATTGATCTGCCATAATTGTATTTTTTTTAAATGGTTATTAAATGATATTTTATAATTCCTGCATAGCTTCTACCATCTGAGGAGAGCAATGTCCAGATACAAAACTCTGTAAATATGTGAACTCATCATCTGAAAGTTCTATATCTCCATCAGAATGGTAAATACGAAGGGCTAAATCCATCCCTCGTATATCACCATACCGATATATCAGATTGGCCAAGTCAAGCCGAACATCCTGTTCCAGCTTTTGAGTATGGTCGATACCAGACCAGAATCGCATTTTTTTAAAGTTTACTTTCTTCATATAGCTGATATTAAAAATTATGATTAACCACAGGTATATTGAACCCAATATCCCTGATCATCCCGTACAAAAAATCTGGATACATCATCATTTATAACCAGAGAGCTTGAACCTCCGGAATTATTGGGATTGCGGAATGAACCGGATAAGGTTATAGCACCACTGCCTGAAACTCTTTTCATATAAAGAATCTTTCCAGCCGGTGACGCAGATGTACTCGGCATGGTCACAGTTATATTCCCAGAGTTCCCGAAAATGAGAAAGTCATCGTTCGCATTGATGGTTGCAGATGATGTTATTCTTCGGGTATTGACAACAATACCATTGATTCGCGTTTTCTCGATACTACGCGCCAGAAGAGATACATTACCATACGCCTGAATAGCCTGTCCATATCCGGATGCGTTACAGCGAGCCTTGATAGCGACAGAATCTGTTGAACCGTAAGTTTCAGCACTGATACAGATACCATTATCATGCCGCACCTGAAGCATGGCACTTGTACCCCGGTTAACTGAAAATAATTTGGTTGAACTGTTGTTATAGTTGCCAATGCTGAGAGACACATCTGCAGCCAGATTACTCAGACTCTTTGCACCGATTGAGAATCCTCCGATAGTTCCGGAGTCTGCGGATATATTACCTATAAATTTACCTGTAATCTCGGCATTGACACAATGGAAATACCCGGTATTCCCATTCAGGATCATGTTTGCAACTCCATTTGTTGACTGTTGTGATTTCATCACACCACCACTAAACATAAACCCTGCGACATTGGCTCCGTCAGAAAACAATGTATCGGTGGCAATATTCACCAGCTTGTTCATTGCTTCCCAGTTATCATCGCCGTTAGCTGATGTCGGTGCATCCGTAACAGTCGAGCCTTGAGTACGAACAAGGAAGTTATAATAAACCCCGTTAAAAGGATGTATTACCTTGTCACGATAGTCTGCACTCCACTCGTATGATTCTCCCGAACGCCATGGGCCACGATCACGTGGGAAAGCTCCCGTAGCCCCGGTAGCACCAGCTTCCGCTACTCCGATTCCTATTTCTGCCACATAATTGTCTGACCAGGCATTAGCTTCCGAGGATGACCAATAAGCACGGACTGCAAACTGTGTGCAGCCGGAAGCCGCCGGAACAGAGATGGAAGCCGACTGCACCGGACCGGCATGAGAGCGCCAGGAACCGTCATATTTTCTTGCAACCAACCACAGTTCGGCACACTTACCAACAACTCCGTTACGGTTTTTCTTGCAACTGACGGTAAAAGCTGACGGAGACATACTGCCAGTCGATGTATAAGCTATTGAACTGCATGAGCTATCCAACCAGTATAATGTCGGTGGCTCAATATTAGTGAGTCGCTGCCAGTCGGGATGCAGTGAGTTTGTTGATGGAGTTCCAGCCAAAAGATATCCCTGTGGTGTACGGACATAATTACCATTATTGTATTTAGCAATGGCATACGGTGGTGCACTGGTATCACGCAGTGCTACAAAAGCATTTTCAGCAAATTCTACCGCTGAGTTTTTCTTGTAAGGAACATTGCCTGAAATCCATGCTCCGCAGGGGATAAAGCTGGCACCGGGAGTACCATTCTGTCCGGGTGTACCTTGAGGACCTTGGGGACCTTGAGGCCCCTGCGGACCTGTTGCACCGGTATTCCCCTTATCTCCCTTGTCACCTTTGGAACCGCTCACACATACTGCGTTTGTTGTGGTTTTGGAGTTATCCGTATAAGTGATAACGGAACGTGTCCACATGTATTTCCCATTTTGCCATGCCGGAACTGTTGTTGACCAGCTTCCTCCTGTTGTCGAGGACGAAGAAGCAGACAGATAATATTCTTCAACAATCGATTTCACTCCTTTGCCTGCTGCACCTGTATTACCGGTTGCTCCTGTATTACCCTTCGCTCCGGTTATACATACGGGAGCTGTTTCCTTTGTCGTTTCATCCGTATAAGTGACTTTTGTCTTCGACCACATGTATTTGCCGTTAACCCATTCCGGGGAAGTTGTCTGCCAGCTACCACCTGACAATGAAGTTGCTGATGTGGACATATAATACAGAACATCTACCGATTTAACGCCTACACCGGCAGATCCGGTATCTCCTTTGTCACCTTTATCTCCCTTAACTTTAGTCCATGTGTAAGAAGAGACACTGCTGCTATCAGCCTGTGTAAAATCTACATACTGCCCGATATAAGCACCGGGAGTTTCTCCGTTGTTGGCTGTAAAACTCTTGCCGCCATCATTGGAATATTTAATGTGCAGATAAGAAGTTTTACCATTGGCTCCCGCAGGTCCTTGAATACCCTGATCACCCTTAGGCCCTTGTGCCCCCTGAAATCTTGCCCATTTGTAGGAAGTGTAAGATGTAGGTGCTGTGGAACTTTGTGTTACAGCCGTACCTATATAGGTGTTCGGAGTATCACTCATCGGATTACCATTTGAGTTTGCCGAATACTTTACATGGAAATATGATGATGTACCGGGAATGCCTTGAGAGCCGGTAGGCCCCGTATCACCTTTATCCCCTTTGGCGCCCTGAGGTCCCGTGTCTCCTTTATCACCCTTGTCTCCCTTGTCACCCTTGATTCTACTCCAGGAATACTTCTTGTAATCGTTACTATCTGCCTGTGTAAAATCTGTATATTGGCCGATATAGAGTTTATTGGTTGAATCGCTGGTACTGAAGCCCGAAGAACCATCTGCAGAGTTGGCATAAGCGATGTGCAAATAAGATGTCTGGCCATTCGTCCCGTTTGTTCCCGGAATACCCTGGTCACCTTTTGCACCCTGTGCACCTTTTGTTTTCATCCATTTATATGCAGAAACACTGCCACTGTCGGATTGCGTAAAATCGACATATGTACCCATCCAGTCTCCTACATCCTCGCCATTATTACCAGTAAAGGTCTTACCCCCGTCATTAGAATATTTAATATGGAAATAAGAGGTTTTACCAGCTGCTCCTGTAGCCCCGGTTTCACCTTTTGGCCCCGGGATACCCTGCTCGCCCTTTTCACCCTGAAGCCCTTGAAGACCACGCGGTCCCTGCTCACCCTGAATCTTGCTCCATGTATATTTCTTGGGATCTGAGCTATCAGCCTGTGTGAAATCTACATACTGTCCGATATAGGCACCCGGCAATTCTCCATTGTTGCCGGTAAATGTTGAACCTCCATCATCAGAGTATTTAATGTGCAGATAAGAGGTTTGACCGTTAGCGCCATTTGTACCCGGTATGCCCTGATCACCTTTGGCCCCTTGCAATCCTTTAAAGCGTGCCCATGTATAAGCAGCCGGATCGGTACTGTCATCCTCTGAAAAATCAACATACGTGCCGATATAGTCATTAGGTGTATCGGATATATCAGTCGGCTTGACAGGATTCTGTAAGTGCGAGTACTTTATGTGAAAATAGGAACTGCGACCATCTGCTCCTGCAGGGCCTTGTATACCTTGTTCTCCTTTCGGTCCCTGAAGTCCCTGTAAGCCACGCTGACCTTCTGCAACCTGCTTCAGCCAATCCGGATTCTTATCAGCAGGTTCTGACTCTGTACCTTCCGGATTGATGCATAGCCATAATGAACCATTATGGGATACTCTATCAAAATAAGCATGTGGCCCAGCCTCCCATGCCCCTTTGTCAAGAGGAACCCGAATCGGCTGACCGGTAATGGTATCCGTCTGGAATATAAGACCGGTCATCAGGATATTTTGTAGTACAGCCGAATAGTTGTCACAGTTAAATCCCTGTACTTTCATTCCTTTCTTTTTCCCCAGCCAGCTTTTCATCTGTGCCGGTTCCGGGTCCCAGGTATTGGCGTTATCAAAGAAAGTAATACAATTGTTCCCGTTCAGAGTATCAAACAGAATGTATGTTTGACGGTCTAGGTCTGTAAAGTTCCCCGTTTGTGCCAGTATCATTTCCTCACCCGGTTCGTAGTTGTTCCCGGGACGATTTACCATTTTGAATGTTTTTGCATCATAGTCGGCTTCTGTCACGCGAAACTGCATTTGCGCAAAACCAGTAAGTTTTCCTTCTTCATTTTTTGTTGTAAAGAAAGCAGACAGAATGTCATCAACAAACTGGCTCAGTCCGTCCGCTTCTGTCAAGTCTGGTATAACCGTAAAACTTCCATCATCATTCTTTATATATGACTTTACTTTGCAACCGCCCCCGGGAGATATAACAGCACGTCCTTTGAAATATGTAATGCGATTATAAGCTATTTCCGGAACAAATAATCGTTTACGAAAATAGCCTGATTCCATTTCCATATTCCCTTCATCGTCTATCATACCACCAGAAACACCTGTAATGAAATTACCGAATTTTGCTGTTCCTTTTACAACAATACCTTTCAAAAATGTCATTACATATTTTACCTGCTCTGCCACATCTTTCCTCAAAAACATGCCTATTGCTTTCAGGGCAGAAAATACATTATAGTCTGACGGGGTCTTGTTATCCGTTGTTTTGATAATGTCGATAACTTCCTGCTCTTGCTTTTGAGATAATACATACTGCAAATTATTCAGCCGGTTATCCACAGACGACTTCCATCCGGTACCAACCTCATCCGAACAGGTGATCGTAGCCTGGCACAGATCATTCAACTTGCGTTGCACCTTGATGATACGTGTATCCTTGTATCCTCCGGTGCTGCCGAAATACTGTTCTGACAGTAAACGCACATTCCACCCTATGCGGAGTGGTGTGCCGTTCTTCTCGATATAATTCCGGTCGGTGGTTCCGTTATATTTGTTTGGGTCAAAGCTGTAAGTATTCAGAAAGTCATTCACAGCTTGCTTGTATTCCTGTTCTGCCGCAGTGATGTATTCCTGCGGCATGGCGAAGTTCCAGGGAATGTACTGATCACCTGGATTCGGGACAATTACACCACCTGGGATCTGTGTTGTTTCATCCGGATATACATTGATGATTTCCCATTCTTTAGTATCCTCATGCCACGCTGCCTGGAAGGATCCGTCAGTTCCGCGCCCCGCCAGTTCTCCTGTCTGGAACTCTAGCATGTAATCCAGATCCGGAATCTTGTAGTCATTCGGATTCCAGTTCATTCCTTCATCCTTGATGTAGTACACCGTGTATTTGCGCCCGTTTTCATTCTCTTTTTCTTCAGTTCGTATGGAAGATATGGTTCCAACGTATTTCGGATAAATTGCCGAGAAAGCAGCTTCTTCTGTCTCTTCCTTAACGCCATATAAGTTTACATTTTTGTCTACATACTTGGCACGGCTGGGTAACTGCAACCGGGAATATCCGTACTTACTTGCATCGATATTTCGTGTAGATCCTAACGGAAACAGGCGGGTAAAGAATTTCACTTCGCCGTTATCTTCCTGCGAAAGGTTAGTGAGTCCTTGCATATAGCCCAGTTCCTGGCGTTCGCCATGCGAAGCTTTGCAAAGATTTATGACGAATCCGTCTGCCCACATTTCTGTTTCAAATGTGGCAGCTATACCATTGCTGGAGAAAGCAGCATCCCAACAATTCAAGTTTTTATATTCTATATTTTTGTTTTCAGCCGATATAACAGTTCCGATACTCCATACGTCTTTTCCGGCCAGACGGTTCATATTCTCTACCCATAGCTGTAGATGTTCCCGCGGACCGCCGTCATAAGAAAATTCAGAAGTTGTTCCTCCTTCCTGGAACAGCATCAGCACATCTTCTGCATCATGTATAGGGGCGTAGAACTTAACTGAGTATTCATAGTTTTGTGTATTTTTCTGCTTGGGGCGGTACTGGCGTTTTATTTTATAACGCACACCTTCCAGGTCGATATAGTCATCCACATCCAGCGGAACGTATGCGGTATGGGTGAAGGATGCAGATACACTGCACTCTCCTCCTATCTCCTCCGTGACGGTAGAAGAAGAGTTCGGACTGGCCGTCAGTCGAAGGTTGTTGGCTTTATCGTATATTTTCAGTTCCATTTTATCGTCATTTAATCTGTGTTTAATTAATTCCTAAACGGATGGCTGCGGTTCCAGAAACTTGACGGAAAACAGCACATAAAACCGGTCTCTTTCGTAGCTTTCGTACCAGTCCGGTTCTGCCGGCATGTCCTGATACACCATATTGTAAGTCCGGTAATTCTTTACATTTATCGTAAGCATTCCGGACGTAATCAGCGTCATCATGCGCTGGTATTTGTCCAGACGGTCGGCTGCGGAGCTTCCACGAAGCCAGAACTGCAAGGTACGTTCGATGCTGCTCAGCTTCACGTTTGGGTTCTGAGGAAGCTCTACCCCGTTCCGTTCCCGGAAGTCTACGGTAGTAATATCCTTCGCCTTGGGCATGCGAAGCAAGGCATCCATGTTCACGTGTCCACCTTCTTCAGTCTCGCCCAGGAAGGCACCGTATTCCGTCCATACGTCTGTTCCGTTTATTGTAAGGTATCCTGTCAAGTCCATGTTATTGCATCTTTATCCCGTTCAACTTCATATCTTCCATCAGGTCGTATATCAAAACGATGTAGGCCGTATGTGATGCGATGGTAGCCAGTGTTTCGCTATCTAACTTTTGCGATTCCCGCAGATCCTGTACAAACTTGTCAATATTCGCCAGATGTGTCTGCATGTTACGCCCTATGCCCTCGAAGGTGGATATGCTTTCCTGGCTCATTGTTGTAAGTGCACCACTGCCGGGCGACTGGCTGCTTCCCGATCCGGATGCAGACCATCCGAAAGTATTCATCAGCTCTTCCCGGTCTTTTATCATCTGATCCACCATTGCCTGATTCTGTTCCCTCAGACTATCCACTTCATCTCTGGTCAGTCCGTCTTCGCCTAATTTTACCCAGTTGTCGTATAAGGCTTTAATCTGGCTGTTGTATTTATTCGCAATAAGTGAGCGGAAGAAGGCATTCTGGAGATTCTTTTCCAGATTGTCTGCCAGGTCTTCGTTGGTAGATTCCAGATCAGATATAAGGTCAAAGTATCCATCCTTAAACGCATCAAATCCGATTCCGGTAATGGCTTCCTGTTCCTTTGAGGCTATTTCTTCCAGTTGATCCGCGTAAGAACCGATATTTTGTATGTAATCGATGAATTCAGAATTTACATCCGTCAGTACGGAAACAAACTTCTCATCCTGAAGCACATTCCCGATAATACCTGCATCCAGCCCCAGTACATCACCCAGACTTCCGACCTGCTCTCCGACCAGTCCGGACAATCGCTGCCAGTCCTGTGACGACATCCGGTCATTCACCCGATATCCCAGGGAGTGGGATCCGATACTTGCACCGCTACCCGCCAGCATATTGGCCAGCTGCCTCTGCCGTTCAATCTGCACGTTTACCAGTTTTTTTGCTTCCTCTGCTGCCTTCTGCGCTTCTGCTCCGTAGTTGATGTCGATGTATTCCTGCTTCTTTGAAATAAGATCATCCCATATATCAATCAGCCCTTCATACTTTGATTTCAGATTTTCATATCCGGAATAATCTGCACCGCCGAAGCCAAACAGTCCGGCGATTGTATTGCCTACTCCAGTCAGAACCTTAGTTACACCGGATATGGCTGAGAATGGATTTGTAAGGTCAATGCTTTCCAGTCCATTCATTACCTGACTGACTCCGTTCAATGTTTCACTGACTGCTTCCGGAACCTTCACGCCAAGGTTACCCAGCATGTCTACGATATCATTTCCGGCATCAACAATGGCCATTCCTTTCTGTCCGATAGAATTGGCCGCTTCTGTCAGATTCTTCTGGGCACTGTATCGTTTATCCTGAGCAGCACGAAGTCTTTCCTCCGCTTCGGCCTGTGTGACCAGCTTGCGGGTAAGGGTTCCTGTTGCTTCGTCATATTCTTCCACGATGACACTTCCACCCATCTGAGCCTGTTGCAGCAGGTTCTGAGCAGTACGTACCTCTTCCATGGCGGACTTGTAGTCCTCGTATCCCTTCTTCATTGCCTCGAACGGGGAACGGTCGGCCAGCTCGGAGTCTATCTCTTTGAAAGCATCCATTACCTCCTTGAAGGATTCCGGACTGATGTCATCACCGATTCCTTCCAGGTATTCCTTCAGCTTCTTGCGAAGGCTTTCCAGCGTATCGGTCGACACACGGTCCAGGTCACCGAAGATCTTATCCCAGTCCATCCCTTTCTTCATTTCCTCGAAGTCCAGGCTGGCCAGCTTGTCGTCACGTTCACGAGTCAATACGTCAGCTTCACCTTCTGTTTCCGCAGCGGCAATCTTCCGCGCGTAATCCATCGCGATGGCCAGACGCTTCTCCTGATACGTGCCGTATTGTTTATTGTAGTCGATAAGGCTTTGTGTAGCCTTGTCGCGGTATTCCTGCTCAATCTGATAGATCTGTTCATTATACACCTGTTCTGCCAGCACACGGTTGTTTTTAGCCGATTCCTTTACGGCATCATATTGGCTCTGCGGAATGTTGTCACCCTGCTTGCGTGCCTGATCCATCTTTGCCAGTGTATCCCGTTCCTGCTTGTCGATGTCGGCAATACTGTCATCATATTCCTGCTTTGCCAGTGCCATGCGCTTGGCAATACCTTCCTGCATGATCTGGATGCGAAGTTTCTCCGTGGTCTGCTGCGCACGAATACGTGCGTCGGCCAGTTCAGAAGCATAATCCCTGCGAGAACCGGTCTTATCGTCGGTCGTTTTACCGGATATCCCGGCATTGTCAAGTGTCTTCTTGGCTTCATCCGACAATGTCTTAAACAGATCCCTGTATGCTTTTTCCGTTTCTTCGGCAGCGCTTTTCTCTTCTTCCAAGGATTTTATGCGCTCGTTCTGTATTTCTTGGGATGACACAGGAGTAGAAGCCCGTGATGAATAATAAGTTCCGGATGATGTGCTGGCCATTGCGGCAAGAACCTTGTCCCAGAATGAAGGGCCGCTGTTCTTTTCCTTGTCAATTTTCATCTGGACTTCCTGACTTTTCACTGCTTCTTCGGATGCCTTTTTAAACGCAATTGCAGCCTGCGCACGCAAAGACATAGCCTGTATATATGCGTCTGTCCCCTGTCCAAGTAAATTCTCAGCCTCGGTAATATTACTGATCGATACAGGGATCTTATCCAGTTCTTCGCGGTTTTCCCTGATAAATTTTTTCTTGGCAGAAAGATCTTCTCCAAGTTCATTCCACCGTTCTGACAAGGTACGGATACGGACGATCTGTTCTCCGAGATCTCCGCTGCTTTTGGAAAATTCCTCGGAAATGTTTTTCTGTGCGTCCGACAGAGACAGGGCTGCTTCCTTGCCTTTAAACAGTTTTGCGGTAAATTCCGATATCTGCTTGTTGAAAGAAATCATCAATGTAATAGCAGTAATAAGCCCCGTCTGCCAGCTGAATAATGCACCGGCCAATTGTTTCCATACCGGCACACCCTTTTGTCCTGATGCAGCCAGAAGTTCGTTCTGCTTTCGCACGTCGGCAATGGCATCTGCCAGCATAGGAAGGTTGTTTGAAATTGCCAGGATAAACATCTGCGGACCCATGGCCAAAGATGGCAGTTCTCTTGCTACCTGGCTGAACTGCATCTTCAGGTTGTTGGTTTTTCGCGTAACGGCTTCCGTGTCGATGTCAATGGCCTGCGTTTTTGCGGTTTCTTCCTTTGTCTTTTTCAGGCTGTTCAGTCCGGCTTCCAGCCCGCGTACTTGTCCGGTAAGCGCCTGAATGTTGGCGGTCTCCTGTGTGTAACTTATACCCGCAGCTTTATTGACCTCCAACTGGTGTTTCTGTTCGGCAATTACCTGTTTTAATGCAGATATCAGTTGCAGAGTCTGATTTTCCACATCATCCACATTCTTACTCACGCTCTGTAGTCCGGCTTTGGTAAGGTCTTTCATGAATATTTCAAGCTGTACAGGTACTGCCATATCCTTAATCTTTTACTGCGTATTTTGTGAAGAAATCCATCGGGTTCATTCCCTTTGTCGTGTTCGTGTTATCTGTTTGTTTGTGACTGTTTCTTTGTTTCTCCCGTTCCTCCATTTCACGGATCTGTTGCATCATATCCGGCTTCTGCGGAGGAACCCAGTGCGGCATGTCTGCCATCATCATTTGCAGGGTTACTACATTCACTTTGTCCAGAATATAGTCAATGCTCCAGCCTGTTTCCGTGGCCAGCTGACCTACTACGCCGAAAAGGCTATGCGAAGGTTCCGTATGTCCCTTCTTTAACTCCTCGTTTCGTTTTCGCTCCCGGTCCGGCTCGCTAAGGGCTGCATCTTGTTCAGTGCTGCTGCCGATGCGATAATAATCCCGAAAGACGTGGTAGATGTACTGTTCAGTATCTGACGCCAGGCGGATGAAAGTTCGTCGGGCGTCATCAGTTCCCGAAGCATCCATGCCACCGGGCGGTTTAGTAACCTTCCCAGTACCGGGCCTCGAACAATTCCGTATGCCACCATCCGGCTGATATCCTTCCCATGCAGGAAGATAAACCGGATGCGCTGGTCCAGATTGTATGCATCATATTCTTCCGGAGTCACCCCGATTCGGAGATAACGCTTGCTGATACGGATCAGGCTGCGTGTGGTAGGTGTCTTCATCGTGATGCGGAACGGACGTTTCCGCAGTACCGTATGAAGCGGCAGGCTGATTCCCCCGTCACTGAGGGAGACGCCTGCCAGCAGTTCTATATCCTGTGCCTTCATACTTATCCTTCTGCGTCTGCGGTTGAGTCTGCGGTATCAGGTGTCACTCCGGGAGGATAGATACGGTAACGTCTTTCCTTGCCGTCGGTTGGTTTCAGCATATCCACACGGATACCCATTGCCAGCACATTCTGCATGTTGATACCATTCTGCCATCCGTTACGGCTCAATCGGGAGTTAAATACACGGAAACTGTGGCCTGAATGCATAGTGATAGTCAATACGCCATTGGCTACCATCTTTGTCGGTGGTGTATAAGAGCCGTCAGCTTCTTTCTTTCCACCGAACACATTCACCATGTTTTCCGCATTCAACTGGATAAGGTTCATTGTGAACGCATCGCTTCCCGGATTGGTCATAATGCTGTCTACCGGTCCGTCTGTTACCTGTGCGGCATTCACATCCATAAAGGTAGGCGCATTTCCTGCCGGCTGCATTCCGTTTTCATCCAGCCAGCCCAACGTCTTTTCCCCGCCTTCCGATGTCTTGAACTTTACGGCGGCCACACCATACATCAGTCCGTTGCTTGTATCTGCCATAATCTTGTCGTTTTTAATGTTTGCTTAAATAATATTTAATCAGTTGCCAGATAAGGAAAATCCCCAGCAGGGTCAGGGCTGTTCCTGTCAGCCATCCCTGCACTCCAGGGCGTGTTTCCTTCAATTCCTCCAGTTGACTTTCCGCTTCATCACGGATACGGTTTGAAGTGGTTTTCTCTTCCTGGATTACCTTGCGTTCTTCACCTTCATGCTGCGCTGTGATGTTCACACCACCTTTTCCGTCACTCTCCGCACGGAGAGACAAACGGCCATCGTGCGCAGTGAGGCCGACGCCTTCAGGCAATGTAGGAAGAAGCAGGAGGCGGTCGGCATCCAGTGCCAGACTCGTCTGTGTCATCGGGACCGGTTCGTAAGTAGTCACCTTCGTTGCGGTCTGCGTCAGACTGTCCTTTCGGACGGCTGTCCGGTTCTCCTGTAAACTGCTTGTACTTTTGCAGCTCTGGACGGAGAGGACAACTGCCCCAATAACGGCACACAGCAGCCCGGCGCGTAATGCGTTCCAATTTAAATATGCGTTCATCCTGTCTGATGGTTAAGTTCTGTAATTCGTCAATTTTATGCTGAAGGCCGATCATCGTTTTACCGTTCGCTTCGTACATGGTCTGGAAATATGACTCCACGTCCTTTTGCGATGCTGCCTTGTTTTTCCGGCGTGTCCGCCATAGCTCAATCAGGGCCAACAGCCCTCCGCCAGCGAACAGCCATTGTATAATTTCCCTGATTGTATCGCTCATGGCCGGTTTGTCTTTAAAGTTTCAGTGTCTGTTTCCGGTTATTCCCGTCGCGCTTGTAAGACACATGCACCCACGAAAAATTCTTTTCGTCAATCAGCTGGTCGAAAGGAAGATTCTCACGGATGTAATCAAATAGCTTACGGTTTTCTTCCCTGCTTCCTGCCGTAATGTCGGCAGCTTCTCCTTTCAGATGCTGGCTGCTTGCCGCACCTCCTACCATCCGGTTCAGTTGCGGACAACGGTACCCTGAATTGACGGTAACCGGTTTCCCGTACCATTCACGCAGCGGGTCAAGCACGTTATCGGCCAGGGCTTTCAGGTTACCCGCTTCCTGTAGGGGAGGCGTATTCTTGATTCCACGGGCGTCGGCGGTGGAACTGGCACAAAGTTCACCCATTGTAAAGTGTTTCATGGCTCAGCCCTCCTTATGCTTCAAGTTCCTCACCGGCTGCAGGGTCTTCCTGCAACTTTTCTTCCAGTCCGCTTACGCCTTTTTCTCCTCCATCAGACATAGCCATGGCCATTTCAGAGGCTTCAGCTTCGCGTCTGGTCTCAGCCCAGTTCTTGTCAGCCGTTCCCTCTTGGTTGGATGTCTGTGCGGTAGATCCGTCATAACTGTAGATGGCACCGAGAGCTTCCATTTTCTTCGGCAGTACGATGTAGTAGTGACGGAAGTTCACTTCGTTCTGCTGGTAGTCCGGGTTGGTCTGTGCGTCGCGGTAATACATCTTGGTGCTACCCTGTGCACGGAACACACGCTTGGTGTAGAAGCAGAAGGATGCCTGATGGTCAGTGCCCGAAGGCGAGTTCTTGAATGGAACCTTGGTTCCTTCCTTGGTAAAGTACGGACAGTTCTCAAATTCATATACTTCGAAGCCGTACATGTTGGCAATCTTTCCGGTTGTGTAGTTGTAATACTGGTCGCGGAACTTCTGGTCGTCTTCCAGCAGGTCGTTCACATGATCCGAGCAGAGTACCAGACGACGGCCTGCTGCCGGAATCTGCAAGTCATCCAGCTTGCGTTTCAGCGCGATAATATCCTTTCGGGTACATTTCTTTCGTCCGTTGTCATCTTCACCGGAAGTAGGCACAACCGGAGTCTTGGCCGTATTGCTGTTCGGAGCCAGCGCGTGAGCCGCTTTCTTGAATTTGGCGATAGTGATGGCATCACCATGACGCTCGATCACACTACCCATCTTGTCGTATGAGATGGCAAAAAGCTGGTCGTCCGATACAGCAGTTTTCTTGGTCTGGAACTTGTCAAGGCCCAGTGCAATATCCCCGTCCTCCAGTTCCTGTGTGGCAATGGGATACGTCGTGTTGTTGATCAGCACGTCCGGATCACCGCCCACATCCACCAGATGCACCACTTCGTTGTTCACCGCAGCCGAATAATCGGACACGCCGTCAAGGAATGAGGCGGTCATGCCTCCGCGAAGCTGCTTCACCAGCTCGCCCGTCCACACTTCGGTATAGACACCTTCCAGGGCGGCACCTTTCGGAAGGAACTTGCCCAGTGCTATCGGAAGCACTACGCCCACAATCAGTCCCCAGAATCCTGCATTCGGTACTCCAAGCAGAAAGAGGATAATGATACTCATCAACACATTCACCAGTGTGCCGGTTACGAATTTTACGATTTCTTTTCTCATGTTCGTGTTTTAATTTGTGTTCAACAATCAGTTAAGTTCGGGGCAGTCCACACCGTATTCTGCCTTGTACAGTCTGCGATACTGTTGCGGATCGTCCTTTCGCATCAGCTTCAGTTCCTCTGCCGGAACTTCACTCAGTTTCTTCCAGTCGCCGGTTGCCGTTTGCGAGGTAGCGCGGTTCAATACCATCGACGGCTTTACCGTGCCGTGCATGGCTTCGAAGGTCAGTTTCAGGCTTTCCTGGCCTACCTTCTTCCCCAGATCGATAAAGTGAGCTTTCTTCCCGGCTTCAATCTTTCCGGAAGTTACGGCTTCTTCTACCAGCTGGGTAATGCCCGACAGACGCAAGGTCTCCAGTTCCTTTTCCAGTTTTTCCTTTTCGGTACGCAGCGTCGCGTTGGCCGTCTGGTAACCGAGCAACACATTAATCTGTTTCTGCACTTCCTGCAGTGTGGCGGTGTCCGCCAGCCCCAGCATCAGGGCGATGGTTTTCAGTTGTTCGTTCATTGTCTGTAATGTTTGGTTTTCATTTAGGGTTTTCCTTAATAGCGGCAGGTCGCATCCGCCTCCTGCATTCAGCCTGAGTTCCCGCCCCTCGTAAGAGAGCCGGATGTTGTCGTCATTTCCGCCGATGTCCACCATGCTGTATTCCATCAGCTTGCAGCGGGTCACGGTAGGACGGGTTTGTCCGGGTTTCAGCAAGGCAGCATCTTCGCTTGTTTCAAGTATCTCGAAGTTGGGCGAACCCATACGTAGCGTGCCCTTTTCCCATTGCTGCTTTGCCAGACGCGATTCTTCGCGTACCTCATCAAACCAGGGTTCGCCGGTCACTTCTCCATCCGCTACGCGTATGTCCTTGATCATTCCTATTACCACGCCCCGCTGGTGCATCCAGAGCAGTACGGGATTCCGGTTAAACTGCGTCAGGTCGATGCCTTCGGTACGGATCCACGTGCCGTAGCAGTTCAGCGTTTCGTTCGATATTCTGATTCGTTTTGCCATTTTTCCGTTCGTTTGACGCAAACTTACTCTGCCTTTCCCGTCCGGGCAAAAAAGTGTGTAACGGTTGCAAGGAAGTGCGTAACCTGTGCACTGTTTTCTGTAACGCTTGCACTTCTTTTTTTCCTAAGCCCAAAAATGGATGAACTTTGCCTTAAACGAATATTAAATACAAGGTAAAACATGGCTAAAAACGACACAAAACAGGAGCTGGCCCGGGTGCTCTACATGAGCGGACTTTCACAGGAAGAGATTCTTCAGAAAGTGGAAGTGAGCCGTCAGACGCTTAGCCGGTGGATCAATACTCTCGGCTGGAAAGAGATGAAGGCGGCACGCAACATTACCCGTCCGGAACTGGTGAACAAGCTGCTGTCTTCCATCAACTCCCTGCTTGACAAGGCGAACGAGCCGGGGAATGAGGATATGCTGGCCAGTCTGGGCGACAAGCTGATCAAGACGGCCACCGCCATCGAGAAGCTGGAGAAGAAGGCCAGCGTGGTAGACCGTATCGACACAATGATCGATTTTGAAAACTGGCTGGCGGCGAACCGTGAGAAGTATCCCCAGCTGACCAACGAACTGTTCCAGCTCGTAAACCAGCTGCACAACGATTACCTGAATGAACTCTTCGCCCAGAAAGGAGGCTAAGCATGACGGAACAGGAAAAGAAAGAAGCTCTTAAACGATGGCAGGAACACTGCAAGCGGGTGGAACGGATGACCTCGCAGGAACGGGTGGAAACCGAAGCGGAACGCAAGCGGAACATCGCCCGTGCCCTGAGAGATTACGACTGTTTCTGCCAGCGCTACCTTTCGCATTATTGCCAGTGTCCGAATGCGAAATTCCATAACGAAGCTGCACGCTACATCGCCGCTCATCCCGAGCTGCGTCTAGTCTGCAAGTGGCCACGCGGTCATGCCAAGTCGGTACACCTGGACATCGGCATCCCGCTCTGGCTGAAGTTCCGGGATGAGCTGCATGTCATGGTACTGGTAGGCAAAAGTGAAGACAGTGCCGACGGCCTGCTGGGAGATTTGCAGGCAGAACTGCAGTACAACCAGTACATCATCCGGGACTTTGGCGAACAGTACAACAGCGGCATGTGGCAGGAAGGCGAATTCGTGACCAGGGATCAGTGCGCCTTTTTCTCACGTGGCCGCGGTCAGTCACCCCGTGGATTACGTTTCCGTGAAATGCGTCCGGACTACATCGTGGTAGATGACCTGGACGACGATGAAATGTGCCGCAGCGAAGCCCGTGTACGCGAGATGACCAACTGGATAAAGGAAGCCCTTTTCGGTTGCTTCGGAGGCAAGGACGGGCGTTTCATCATGGTGGGAAACCTGATTTCCAAAAACTCCGTATTGCAGAAAATCATCGACACCCCTACTGTAAAAACCATCGAAGTGAACGCTATTGACCGCAACGGGAATCCTGCCTGGCCGGAGTTCTACACCATCGAGAAACTGCGCGACCGTGAACAGTTCATGGGCTACCGCTCGTTTCAGAAGGAATACATGAACAACCCTATCACCGAGGGAGCCGTGTTTCAGGAACGGTGGATACGCTGGCGGCCGATGCTGAAACTGAAATACTACGAGCAGATAGTGCTCTACATCGACCCTTCGTGGAAATCATCCGGAAAAAACGACTACAAGGCTGCCGCCATGATAGGCCGCCCCAGGCGCGGACTGAAAACCGCCTCCCACCGGGAACTGCATCTGCTGCGTGCCTTCTGCCGCCAGTGCAGCGTAGGCGAAATGGTGCGCTGGCTTTACGATGTCTACGAGTCACTGCCTGAGGATGCGGCGGTCAGTATCTACATGGAAGCCAACTTCATGCAGGACACCATTCTCGATGAATTCCAGCGCGAAGGTGACGCACGGGGCTACCAGCTTCCCATCATGCCCGACAAGCGGAAGAAACCCGACAAGTTCGCCCGTGTGGAGGCTATTAGCCCACTGTGGGAACGTGGTTACTTCTTTTATAACGAAAAACTGAAAGAAGACCCCGACATGCGGGCCGGAATCGACCAAACACTGGCTTTCGAACAGGGAAGCCGGGCACACGATGACTTCCCCGATGCCAGTGAGGGGGCAATTTATAAATTACAGAAACAAACCCGTGAGGCTTCGTTCACTCCCCGACTGGGTGTAAGGCGGCCTCCTAAAAACTCATGGTAATTATGTTTATCACCGAACAAGACTACATACAGGTCAGCGCCGACGCGCTGAGAATTATCCAGCAGGCTACGGACGACAATCGTCTGCTGGCCGAACGCCGTGCCATGGACCGGATTGCAAGCTATCTGGACGGACGCTATGACATGCAGACGGCCTTCACCGCCGAAGGCGAAGCAAGGAACCTCGACCTCGTGGGACTGGTGGCCGACCTGGCACTCTATTTCATGGTGCTCAGTCTGCCGCAGAAGATGGGCTACGAAATCCGGAAGGAACAGTTTGAAAACGCCATCGCCTATCTGGAGAAAGTGCAGGCGGGAAAGGCGGTCATGAACCTGCCCGAACTGCAACCCACGGGCGAAGAAGGAGAACAGACCGGAGCCGGTATACGCTACGGCTCCGACAAACGTAACAATTATATCTGGTAACGACTATGGCAAAGAAACCGAAAATAGAATATCTCAACCGGATGAATGCTGCCGAAAGACGGCGCATCAAGGAAATGAGCGTCAAGCTCCAGCTGCTTACCGAAGCACTGACACGGCGTGACCTGGCCGACTGGCGGCGTGCATGGCAGATGGCTATCAACGTAGACAACCCAAACCGTACACGTCTGCTGAATCTTTATACTGATGTGGATGCCGACCTGCACCTGACCGGATGCGTGCAGCAGCGCATGGGATTCGTATTGAACAAGAGTTTCAAACTCTGCGACGCGAAGGGCGTGGAGAATCCTGAACTTACGGAACTGCTGGAAGCTCCCTGGTTCAAGGAGTTCCTGCGGCTGGCACTGGAAAGCAATTACTACGGCCATTCACTTATCGAACTGGGCGATGTGGTGGAAGTGGACGGACGGATGGCCTACAACCGGGTCAGCCTGATTCCACGTACCCACGTCATTCCTGAATACGGTGTCATCATCACCCACGAGAACGACACCTGGCAGGTGGGCTATGACTACCGGAACAGTGAAATGACCGACTGGTGCATCGAGGCAGGCGGTACGCATGATCTGGGCCTGTATCTGAAATGCGCCCAGCAGACTATCCCGAAAAAGAACATGTGCTCGTTCTGGGACATGTTCGGAGAAATATTCGGTATGCCGCTGCGAGTGGCTACTACCCCCAGCCGCGACCCGAAGGAATACGACCGCATTGAGCGCATGCTGCGCGACATGGGAGCAGCTGCTTACGGCCTGTTCCCCGAAGGTACTACCGTCGATCTGAAAGAAAGCACCCGTGCCGATGCGTTCAATGTGTACGACAAGCGTATCGACCGCTGCAACTCGGAAATATCGAAAGGAATTCTTACAGTAACCATGACTATGGAAGACGGTGCCAGCCTTTCGCAGAGCGAGGTGCACCGCAAGATGCTGGAAAACCTGATTCAGAAGGATGCCGACCTTATCCGTGACCTGGTGAACTGGCAACTCATCCCCCGCATGATCCGTCACGGATTCCCGCTGAAAGGCTTCCGCTTCACGTGGGATGAATCGGTAGACTATACCCCCGAACAGCAGGTAGCCTACGAGCGTCTGCTGCTGGAACACTACGAAGTAGAGCCGAAATACTTTGTCGACAAATACAACATCCCACTGAAACGGAAGAAGGACACATCCTCCGTAGCGGTTCCGGAAGTCAGGAAAATGGCACAACAAAAATCAGGAAAGGAAGAGCAGAAGCTGGTATTACCGGAAGGAGAACACCCTTTTTTCGACTAAGCCCCGACGATTATAAGGGGCTGCATCAGCGGTACGCCGACATCCTGAAACTGGCGGCGGAAGAAGATGAAACACCGGAAGAAGCGGAGGAAACCATGGAGTTTCCCACCCTGGAAGCCGGATGGATGCTGCTCATGGGATGGCTTTATCAGCAGACGGAAATCTCGCCTGAAAGCCTGACCGCCGAAGAGGTGCAGCGTTTCATCCGCACCCATACCGATGTGCTGGACGGAGCGGTAGACACCGCCCTGAAGGAAGTGCCTCTGGATGACATATCGGTGCAACGACTGAAGGAATCGAACTACGTGTTCAGCGGTATCAAGACCTTCCACGAACTGAACGAGACTTTCCCCTCCCTGCTGGATGAAGAAGGAAACCGCAAGCCGTTTAATCAGTTCCTAAATGATGTTCAAAAGGTATATGACACCTACAACGTGCAGTATCTGCGAACAGAATACAACTTCGCCCAGGCATCCGCGCTGATGGCGGCACGATGGAAGAAATTCGAGCAGGATGGCGACCGATATAACCTCCAGTACCGGACCATGTACGATAAGCGGGTACGACGTACTCATCGGATGCTGCATAACATCACCCTGCCCATCGAAAGTCCGTTCTGGGACAAATATTTCCCGCCCAACGGTTGGAATTGCCGCTGTACCGTGGTGCAGGTACGCAAGGACAAATACCCCGTGAGCAACGAGCAGGAAGCCATGAACCTGGGCAGTCAGGCTACCGCCGGAAAGTATCAGGAAATGTTCATGTTCAATCCCGGCAAACGAATGACGACCTTCCCGGCATACAATGGCTACACCCTGCGCAAATGCAACCGGTGCGAAGTACGCCCTGACAAGATGAAGCTGGCTGCCGACATTCCGGACAATGAGGTATGCCGGGCGTGCAGGCTGCTTCAGGAAATGCGTGCCGGAAAAGAAAGGTTACAGGAACAGCGTAAGGCTGTCCGTCAGTGGGCCAAAGAGAATTTAGTCGGAAAAACCGTACTGGTTCAGGGAATACAGAATCCGGTGGAATTCACCTCAAACGGTATCAAGGAAGCATTGAACCAGCCTCACAAATTTGTAAGGGCAAAGAATGAAGCAGTCTATAATCTGATCAATCTGCTGAAAGATGCCAAGTTTGTTTTGGAACGTCCGGATGAAAAGGGGAATCCCATGGTGATGAAATATCATTACCTGCGCATCCGCATAGCTGATGAGGATTCATTTGCCGTAATCCGGGAACTGGTGGACGGAAGATGCCAGTTTTACTCCATCGTGGAGAAGCTGAAAAAAAGAAAAGAGAGCGACTGAAGCCTTTAGTGAAGGATCTGCAATCCAACCCAGTACTTCGCGTCACTCTCTCTTCTGCAAAGATACGATTAATTCATTAAAAAACAATGCGTAATGGCTGAAAAATCAAATCAGATAACCCGTGAACCCCAGCAGCGGGTAAACCAGCTGATAAAAGAAACACTGAAGGACATACGGACGGAAGCTTTGGATGAATTCGACCGGAACTTTGAGCGGGAAGCCTTCTTCAATGAGAAGTGGGCACGCCGCAAATTTAACGATGACAGGAGCCGGGGACTACTTGTCCAGACCGGAAACCTGCGCCGAAGTATCACGGGACGCATTACTAGCCGCGACAGCGTGGTGATAGAAAGCACCGAACCGTATGCCCGGATACACAACGAAGGAGGAACCATCACTGTAACACGGAGGATGAAGAAATATTTCTGGTGGAAGTATATTACCATTACAGGCAGCAAGCGGATGAAAGCCGGAATACCAATTACTTATTCCGAACGTTTCAGCCGAAAAAAGGACGGAACCCTCCGGAATACGAAACGGAACCGTGCCCTTACAGAGGAAGCCGAATTTTACCGGAGAATGGCTATGAAAAAAACCGGAAGCAAAATCACCATTCCCAAACGCCAGTTCATCGGGAACCATCCCGACCTGGAAAAACTGCTGAAAGAAATCTTTTACAATAACGCTAAAAACTTTGACACACTATGAGACGTATGCTTTATCTCGGCCTGACCGAAGCTTTGAAAGAACTGAAAGACGACGGCGGACAGCCGCTGATCCGGCACATTGACCTGTGGAACGAGCAAGTGGAGTTTATCGAACAGGAAGAGCCGTTTGACACCCCGGCGGTGTTTATCGAATTCCGGCCAGTGCAGTGGCGCACGCTGGGAGGAACCACCCAGCAGGCAGACGTTCCGTTCCGGTTGCATGTGGTCACCAAATGGCAAGGAAGCGCAAGGGATGGAAGCGTGTTTCAGGAAGAATCGCTGGAACGCTTTGATCTGTTGGACAAGATTGACGCGCACCTGTTCAACTTCTTCCTGTCTGTCCGAAATGAATCTGTCTGTATGACCCGCCGAACGGGCAGCAGCACCAACCACAACCACGAGGAACTGGTGGAAGACATCAGCGATTTCACCTGCCAGGCCACACAGACCTTTTAACCGAAAAGCGTCAGCTGCCGTTCCGCCTGGGCGATGCGCTCCGTTACGCGCGGATCGGCGCTGGCGTTGATGATATTGTAGAAAGTCTTTTCACAGATGCGGTATTTCGGCCAGATGTAACGACGAAGGATTTCCCGGTTGGACAGTCCGCTGCGTGCATGCTCATCATAAATGCGCACAATGTCCTGCACGCGGAAGGCATAACTCATTCCCACTATTTTCTGACGGTTACCTTTCATTCTTTTAAGCCTTTATCCTTTCCGCAAAGATACAAAAAACCGCACAAAAATCAACACTTTATGCCTTGAATCACCTCTTCCGGCACTTTGGACGACAGGACTGCCGCTGCCTGCCGTAATTTTACAGCGTCATGACAGAAACAACTGATTTATCAACCCTCCAAAACATTACTGACTATGGCTATCAATTACAGCATTGCACAGATGAAAAACCCCAATGACAAGGGGGCACCGGCAAAGTATTATGCGAAGGCACAGGCATCCGGAAGCGTTGACATCAACGAACTGGCCGAAGAAATCTCGTACTCCACTACCCTTACCGACGGAGACGTGCTGAACGTGATCCGTGCCCTGGTGAAACAGATCAACAAGCATATTTCCAAGGGTGAAATTGTGAAACTGGAAAATCTGGGCAGCTTCCAGGCGCAAATCTCCAGCGATGGCGCAGAAGCTGAAGAAGAATTCAGCACCGCCAACATCCGGAAGGTATCGCTTCAGTTCCGTCCCGGTATCGGTCTTCGCGGTCAGCTCAGCCTTGACAACCTGACGTTTCACAAAGTGAAGCCGCTGAATGCTCCGGCTGCGGAAGAGGAAGAAGGCGGTCTGGGAGCCTGATCACCGACTACCTGGCAGTGACTGCGACATTACTGCCAGGTAGTGATCCAACTACCCTGCGGTAATTAATAATTTACTACGGGGTAGTTTTTTCATTTGAATTTAGTAACTTTATAGTCGATTCATTAACTCTTAAAAACAACACAAGCGACCCATGAATGCCATTTACCTGACCGATCTGGCCCTGCTCTATTTTCCTCACAGCACCCCGCGAAGTGCCGTTTCCCAACTTCGCCGCTGGGTGAATCTCAACTCTGAACTTCAGCAGCGTCTGACCGAACTGCACTACCAGAAAGGACAGCGCGCACTGACTCCCCTGCAACATGCCGCCTTCGTAGAGTTCCTTGGTGAACCGGGAGAATGATACCATATACAGACAGCAATCCCCGGCATCGGTTTCGGTGCCGGGGATTGTTCTGTCAGTCTTCAATGTAGAAGTCCAGTTCAAGCAGTTCTTTCATGAACCGGTCCCGTTCTGCTTTCGACTTAAAATCGCTTCGTAGTGTTACCCATGAATCAGGATGATCCAGATTCTTACACTTGATAATCGGTTTCCCGTTTCTTTCTTCGGCTCTGATCACCACAAAACCAGAATCACATACTTTCTTTTGGTCTTTTGCGTTCATGATCAATTACTTGTTATGGTATAGGTACCTTCTTCGCATGATTCTATTCTCATGTCTATCTCACTCTTCACATCTTCCAGAACTTCCTGTGCTCCTTCGTTTGTAAAGTCTGAAAGAACCTGGTCGATAAAATCCATTATTTGTTCTTTTTCGCTCATAATAATCAATTAATATTTCAGTCCACCATGTTTATAGTTTCTTAATTCGTTGTATCTCATTTTTTGTTCGACATGCCAAAGAATATCTATATCCCTATCTTCACAGAATGATAAGATTTCGTTCAATGTTATTGGAATATCATTATCCATGACATAACTAGTAATGTTATACATTGATTCCGTAAAACTCATTACTGAATAATCATCAGTATCACTTTCTATGTAGTCGTAATCATCCAAATCAATATCTCTCAGTCCTGCAAGGTCAAGCAAACGGATAAAAGCATCAGAAAGTTCATCTTCTACACTGTCTTTAATCGTGTGTTTGAAAGCATAGAAAAATTCTTCATCTGAGCGTTTCATCGCTCTCATATAATCTTCAAACTGTATCCTTAACGCATGTTTTCCTTTCCGGTCAGATTCTACAGCTTCCATTAGTTCTGAGATAACAAGGCAAAGACAATGTTCGTTGCTTAGATTTTGTTCATGCCAACCGTGCTTTATAGCGCATTGGTATGCTTGATTTCTTAATTCATTCATAAATCAATAATTTCAATCTTCAAATCACGCTTCAGTTCCCGAATCATGTCAAGTGTGTCATTGTTTTCGACATCAAAGCAGATACCCAGTAATTCCGGGTTCTGCTGTGAACGTTGCACCTTCAGATCGCAGGGGCGGTTCCACTTCACCCAGATGAACATAAACTGGCTGATCATGCTGTAATGAATCTTTGCCGCCACTCTGCGAGGTCTGAACAGATTAAGGTTCTGGTTCTGCATAGGGTTCTATGTTTTTAACAACCTGTCCACTCAACCAGATCCGTCCGCTGCCCTGACATTGCGGACACACTTTCTGCTGGGGATATTCCCGGCGCACATCTTTCTCTGCATACACGGTTACTGAGCCGGTTCCTCCGCACTGGCGGCAAAGGCATACACGGCGATGGATATAAGTCTTTTCTGTTTTCATCTCTTATCTGCGTTTTTAAATTCAGGTTCTACATCGGGTTCTGCTTTGTAGGGGTAAACGTCCATAATGGCGGTTTCCGATACGGAAGCTATCACATAGTCTGCCAAGGTGTCTTTCATGCCTTCGTCCAGCTTCTTGATGGCATCACGCAGATTGGAAGCCTGTACCAGTACATTGAAAGGAGTACGTTTTTCTGCTCCGGTCTTTTCATCCAGTGTAATAAACCAGAGTTTACATTTGAACCAGCGGTCGGCTGCTCCTTCTTCGGACGGGAACAGTTCATTGTAATTAGCTTTAGCCACTCCTACAACTTCAAATTCCCCACTCATAAACGGTGTCATTTCTTCGATGATACGGCTTTCGGCTTCGGTGAAGCTGAGCGCGTCTACCAGATAGGGTTCTGTTACTTTCTTCTGCATTCCGTTTTCCAATGTCTTTTCGAAACGGATTTTACATGTAAACCAATTGTGCATCATAATTTTTCTGTTTTTGTTGAGTTTTTAAATATTACGTTAGTGTGGTCTTCTCTTGAATCATCCATACAGTTAAGTCCGTTGCCGTAGCAGCTTATGGTGTGTTCAAAAAACCAGCATCCGCTGCAAGGGTCTTCCGGATCTTCAACTTCGGCTACTTCGAGCGTATGTCCATTCCAGGTGAACGTTTCACCCAGTTTGTTTTCTTTTGTCAATTTTTCCATGCCAGTTTGATTTTATCTTTCAGCTTATTCCAGTCCCTAACCGCCATACGTGGTTCCATCCAGCAGAGCCAGCCCAGGATTCCTAGCAGATCTCCAAGGATCCGGAACAGGAATCCCAGGATGATCAGCGGCCCGATGACAAGGGAAAAGGCTGTGAACAGCATGATTTGTGTACGTTTGTTCATTATTCGATGAAATAAGATATTACTACCAGATTGCTTCGCATTACTATCAGGGACATCCGGTTATCGTCTTCTCCCAGCCATACGTGGATCAACGCCCGGCGTGTGTGTCCCTCATTTTTCAGGTTCTCAATACATCCTTCGATAATCACTTTCAGACGAAGGTATTCATCACGGGTTGGCTCCAGTTCCCGGTTTTGAGTTACACGGGTCATGTATCCGTGCAGCTTCTTCATCCAGCGCGGCCACTTGTCGCGCCGGATGTTGGTTTTAAAGGTTAATTCAGCCATAGCTATTCCAATTTAATGATTTCGCATTTCTCCAGAAAAGGAGATAATTTCTGAAAATTGTAAGCCTCAATGAAACCTCTAAATTTTCTTGCATTTTTAGTGTCTTTTATGAAGCATAATTCATACGAAAAATCCGATGAGAGTTTTGGGTATCCTTTTTTCAGATAATCTCCAGCTCCTGTCTTAATTACATATATCCCTTTCCCTCTATCATTTATATTTTCACCTGTCCAACAGTGTATGCAATGAGGTCCGGACGGTGCGTTGTAATATCCTTCGTTGGGCCTAATCTCTATTCCACATTTACAACAGAGTAACTTATTCATCTTCCTTTTCCTCCTCAATCCAAAATGTGATAACAGGTTTATCTTTAATTGTGTACACCGTAATGCGGTTATCTGTTCGCTTTATCATGTGTGTTACACCAAGTGTATTTTTCGAATTTCGAACTATGTACACAAATTCGTTCAAGTATCTTTCGATGATGTCCATTTCTTCCCTGGCTTCCTGCCTGGTAAGCGATTTAATTGGAAACCTCTTGTGATAGTACCCAGATATCATCAATGCGTATGCAGGAACAGGTCGTTTAATAAATTTTCTTTCAATCCTGTACTTTTCCATCTTTCTTCCATCCATTAAGTTCATAAACCTTATCCCGTGCTTCCTCTTTGGATCGGCACTCCGCGACGGGAGTGCCTGTGCATGTGGACAGAGTGTATTCATTCCGATATACGATCCATTGATTTCCACGGCGGGAGTAACTGTACTTAGGCCGTCTGGACTGCATCGCTTTCTTTCTTTGGTTCGACATAGAAAGATTCGTCCTGTACCACCTCTACGCCAATGTTGGCAAACTGTTCTGCAACTTCCGGAACATCACGGTCAGCCAGCAGCTTGTCCTTGGCCAGTTCCTCCGTGGTGCGTATATATTGCGGAAGGAACTCTTTGCAAAGGTTTGTCACTGCGGCCCAGGTAAAGCCCTTCCGGTTCTTCAGCTTCGGGTTACCGGTGCGGAATCCGATGATACCATGTGCCGACTCCAGACTCTTTTTCTTACTGAAAAGCGTATCCTTATTCTCAGTGGCGTAGGTCTGCATCACTTCAAAGGTGCGGTCTTTCGTTTCGTTCAGCTCGGCCAGCTGGTCGGCGTACTTCTCGCGGATCTTAGTCATCTCCTGATCCATTTTCGCGGTAAGTGACTGGGCCTTTGCGTCGGCCATTGCAAACTCGGCAAATGCCTGTTCGTACTGTTCGCGGCTTACTCCGCTGATTACTGTTTTCTTGGTTCTTTTTGTTGCCATTTTAATTGAGTTTTAATCGTTATTTAAATTCTGTATAACACAAACGTATTTTTGCTTCTGGATTAATCCCTTGTGCCAATTTCCTTACATCCGTCAAGTTGTCGGTTCGCCAGCATGAGCGGATGCTTTTATTCGGTCTGTCGTGGAAAGAATAAATGATCCTCCATACGATGTATTTCTTCCTATTCATCCCTCATGTCCTCCATTGCCGCCAAATCGTATTCCAGTTTCATGGTCTCATCAGCCTGTTGTCCGCAGAAGTTCTCCAGTTCGCGCAAGATTAATACCTGGTCGGCGTAATCGTAAGGCTGAAGCAGTTTCACGATGCCGTTCTGTATCCTTTCAATTGTCTGTTCCATTTTCAGCCTGCCTTTCTGTTACTGTTAAACGGTGTCCTTTTATCACTTTACTTTTATCAATTTCCTTTTTTGAATAAAATATCCGTTGTTTCTTTTTATATCTTGTGAGAACTCCTCGGTCAGCCCATCTTTTAATTGTGGATTTACCACAACCGATATAGAGACATGCATCCACTTGTGATATCAGATCTCCTGATGTCTTTTTCGAAATCTTCTCGTGGTTGCATTGATGAAGTCTGAGCTTTCTTTCTACACGCTCCAGGCGTTGTAAAAGATTATCATATTCATGACGCGACAGAGTAATTGTTTCTTCCTGCTCTTCCTCTTCTTCCGGTTCATCTTCCAGATCCGGACAGATGGAACTGATACCAATCTTTCCGGCAAGGAACTGGGCCGCATCGCGTGCGGCATAGAAAAGAGTTTCGTTTCGTTCGTCCTCCGGAACGTCTCGCACATACTGATTGAATACCCATGATTCGCTACGCTTCATTTCCAGCACTTCCACCTGTATCCGGCTCGCTGCATCGTTATAAGACTTCAAGTGCTCGATGGCACGGTTTATTTCTGATTGCTTTCTCATATCATTCCTCCTTTCTGGCCATTGCCTCAAATTGTCTTTTTACTTCCTTCAGTTCCTCCAGCGACATTTCCGTAAGAGGCTTGCGGAACTTGCTGCGTGTACGGCAGAACTGGTTTATCTTCGCTTTGTTCATTTCAAAATCCGCTTCCGTTTCGTTCGTGTAATTCTTGTTCAGACAGGAGATATGAAACGAAAGGGAAAAAATCTGTTTCACTACTTTGCGTGCCTCACGATGGATGCGGTCAGCTTCCTCACGATTGAAACGTGTTAGCAACAGTCCGGCTTCTTCTTTGGTCAGTCCGGCGGTGCTGTCGGTTCTTCCTTCCGTGAACTGGCTGATAAAACCATGGCGGTCATCATCATCAAATCCCATTTTCCGGAACTGAGCGTGCAGTGCCTTCACCTGCTGCGGTGTGATTGGACGGTCTTTCATCATTGTTCTCATGTATTCTGATTATGAATTGTAAATTGAAAAGATTATTCTTCTCCGTAATATTGCCGGGCTTTCTCCGGCACGATATCGTAATGTCCTACGGGACCGATAAAGCGTCCTTTTGAAAAGGCCCTGAAGCCTTCCACGTAAATCTTCAGCGAGGCATCGTACATCACTCCTTTGGCGGCACGTCCGTTGGGTAACTGGCCTTCGGCGTGGCTGATGAAGATGAGCAGCTTCCGCTTATGTTGTTCCTTAAAGTCAATGTACTGACGGTACGTCATTCGTGTGTACTGGAAGGAATCGATAACCACGATGTCCGGGCTTTTCTGCCGGCGGAGTCGTATGCTGAGTTCATCCATATTCTCGTTGTCGATCAGCAGGAACTTCTTGTTTACTTCCATCATCCCGGTTCGGCGGATAGCATCCTGCATGGTGCGGCAGGCACCTTCCTCCATGCTGTCGTATGCCACACGGCCAAAACGGCACAAATACTTGCAGAGCTGGAGGGCAAAACTGGTCTTTCCGCTACCGGAGTTTCCCCAGATGATCCAGACACCCCGGCGTTCAGGAGTTCCGAATGCATCGTACCAGGGACCATCGAACTGCATTACATCGAATTTCATTGACAAGAGTTCACGTACCCCTTTCGCATTGCGGTCGAAAGTGAATTTCTTTTTCAGTGGGGGCGGTGTAGTATCCTCTTTATTCATTGCTTCCTCCTTTCCTCATGCGAGCTTCAATGATACGTTTCTGACGGTGTATGCATCGTTTCACGCGGCGAAGGTCGTTGTCGCTTCGCTTGGCATCCTTAATCACCTCTTCTATATCGGCGCGGTCGGTCAGGTTGTTGGCCTGGCAGATAGCGTATATGTCATTCTGGTCAGTAGGAGATACATCGAAGAAACGTCGTCCGATGCGGCTGTTGATTTCCTTGTAACCCTTCTTGTTGTAGCGAAGTCCGGCTTCCATGCGGCGCTTGATATAGTCCGTGCTGAGAAATACGATACCTGAGTGTCCTTCCAGACGGTTGTAGATGCTGATGAAGTAGTTGAACACGCTGTCAGTAAGCTTGTCGCCTTCATCGAAAATCAGCAGCGGGTTGCCCAGGAAAGAAATCATGCTGATAGCGTTCTCCAGCA
>ENA-ORRN01000541-ORRN01000541.1-human-gut-metagenome-genome-assembly--contig:-NODE-541-length-29948-cov-4.386612_pt1 | contig 29948 bp, 29 predicted proteins | sample MGYA00242174_ERZ509132 | MGnify/ENA primary metagenome ERZ509132 (study PRJEB26280, sample SAMEA2338671) | human gut metagenome | biome: human gut; feature: human-associated habitat; material: faeces... | reverse complement strand
ACGGTTTGGGGCAGATTCGTCAATGCTCAGCCAAGGATAATGGATTTTTTCTTTCCGTTTTTCTTTCTCGGATACTCTCTGATACGGGTGATGAAATCCAGATTGATAATCTCCATCTCGCCGGAATTCCTTTCGATCACCATGCCGCCGTTGTCAATTTCCCTGATGGTCCCCTGTATGCTGGCATCGTTGGAAGTCACCGTATAAATGATGCACTCTTTTCCGATAAACTGCTTTGCAAGCTCTTTCATGTTCAGATTCTCCTTGTTTTGTTTTCTGTTCAAAATGTGTCTGACTGCCGCAATTCTTCTTTGCCGTGCTATCTGTGGAATGATAACAAGGACAAGCAGGACAAACAGAATGATGTAAAGACTGTCCATTTTTCCTCCCTCCGTTCTGCGCAAGCCGGTTTCCGTTCAGGAAATCCGATTTCCCGCCTTGGAATACCGCATGGCTTCCCGGAAGTACACCGACAGATTGACCATCCAGACAAGGCATACCGTCAGAGAAGGCAACCATCCGATACCGAACAGGAGCGCGCAGAGCGCAAGCACGATGGATAAAGCCGAGCATACCATATTGGTGGCGGAATATGCCTTGAACGCACACTTGCCAATCATCATTTTCTCGGCTTCGTCGCAGCTATCCATCCACTTCCTTTGAAACCGCATATCGTAAACGGACGCTTTCTTTTCGGGGTTCATTTGTTTCGCGGCATCCACGCATTTTTGCAGAAGAATGACTGCTTCAACCAACATCATGCAGAAAGCGGCAACGCCGACAAAAAACACAACGGATCTTTCCCCGTCATCGAATATTGCAAAGCCTCCGGAATAGGTCGCCGCAATCAGAAAATAGGAGAAGATCAGCATTGCACTTGTAATCCAAATGACAACAGACAGCTTTCGGTCAATCGTATCCGAAACCGCCTCATCTTCCCCGTCCCATGCACCGAGCAGCTTCTTTGCGCTCCGATAAATCGGGATACAGACCGTCGGCACGGCAACCGCTACGGCAACCAGAACCCACGGAGCGATATGCGCCCCGAAAAACGCCCCCGCCTCTTTCATCAAGCCAGCCAGTTTCTCCGTCCCGCCTTTTGCCGATGCATAACCGGAACAGTACCCGATTACGCCGCCGACCGTCATACATGCAATTAAAAAAAGCAAAAATTTTGGCAGCGCCTTCCGGTTTGCCCGCCTGATTTCGTCATTTCTCATGATCCGTTTCCTCCTGTAAATAGAATACATCTTCTACCGTAACGCCGCAAACTTTTGCAATCGTCAGAGCAAGGGTGACAGACGGCGAATAATCCCCCCGCTCAATCAGACTGATCGTCTGCCGTGATACGCCGCATAGGCGCCCCATCTCCTGCTGATTGACATTCAGCGCGGCTCTGCGTTCTTTTAGCCGATTTCGCAGTACCATACAACACCTCCCGTCCGACAAATATCCTTGTCTATATGACAACTTTATTTGTCATAATATATTATACTCCAGTCGCATTCGTTTGTCAAGAGCTTTTTATAAAAAAAATAAAAAAATCAAAAATATTTTTTGCATTTCTTAAATGAGTCAAAATAATAAGATGAAATTATTTGTTAACATAGTGATTATAAAGCTTTTAAATAAGCAATGATAATAACGATTTGTGTATATGATGGGCAAATATTATTAAAGTTATAGAGTGATTTTGTAGACAATAATACATACGAATTTGATAGGAATATAGTTATATTTTATACATGATAATAATATTTGAATCTGAATAAAAATAGTGATTATACAAATAATAGTTATAAATAAAAAAATTAAAAAAATGGTTGAAAGCGCTTGCAAACATGTGTTAGAATGCAGTAGTAAAAAGACGCATCTCATTGAGGAGGGTACATAGCTGACTTTACAAGTATAGAATAGATTATATAAATTGATTTCATGACAAATGGCTTTGTTTCAAATACAACAAGCAAATAACAAATTAAAAATTACTTTTGGAACACCCGGCTGCCAATCATATTATAATCAAGCGAAGTATCTATATGGGAAAGTGTCTTAATGTAAAAATCTACATTAGGAGGATAATATGAACAAAAGATTTTTAACAATTGCTGCAGCTTTATCTATGGGTGTTGCATTAACTGCTTGTAGCAGTGGAGGAGATGAAGGAAAAACTGGTGGTTCTAGTGTTGCAAATGCTGACAAACCTTTAGTATGGTATAACCGTCAACCTTCTAACAGTTCAACTGGTGAATTAGACATGGATGCATTAAACTTCAACAAAGATACTTATTATGTTGGTTTCGATGCAAATCAAGGTGCTGAACTTCAAGGACAAATGATTAAAGAATATATCGAAAAGAATATCGATACATTAGATCGTAACGGAGATGGCGTTATCGGTTACGTATTAGCTATTGGTGATGTTGGTCACAATGACTCTATTGCTCGTACAAGAGGTGTTCGTAAGGCATTAGGTACTGGTGTTGAAAAAGATGGTGAAATCGTAAGTGATCCAGCTGGAATCAACAATGATGGTTCTTCTAAGAACGTTAAAGATGGCTCATTAGAAATTAATGGAAAAACTTATACAGTAAGAGAACTTGCTTCTCAAGAAATGAAAAACTCTTCAGGTGCAACTTGGGATGCTGCTACTGCTGGTAACACAATCGGTACATGGACTGCATCATTTGGTGATGAAGTTGACGTTGTAGCTTCTAACAACGATGGTATGGGTATGTCAATGTTCAATGCTTGGTCAAAAGAAAACAAAGTTCCTACATTCGGATACGATGCTAACTCAGATGCAGTTGCTGCAATCGCTGAAGGATATGGTGGAACAATTTCTCAACATGCTGACGTTCAAGCTTATTTAACATTAAGAGTATTACGTAATGCTTTAGATGGTGTTGATATCGATACAGGTATCGGTACAAAAGATGATGCTGGAAACGTTTTAACTGATGATGTTTATACATACAATAAGGATCAACGTTCTTACTATGCATTAAACGTTGCTGTTACTGCTGACAACTATAAAGATTTCTTAGATTCAACAGTTACTTATGCTCCAGTTTCTAACCAATTAAGTGAAAAAGATCACGCTAAGAAGAGCGTTTGGTTAAATATCTACAACGCATCTGATAACTTCTTAAGTTCAACTTACCAACCATTATTAGAAAAATATGATGACTTATTGAATTTAGATGTTGAATATATCGGTGGAGATGGACAAACAGAATCTAACATTACAAACCGTTTAGGAAACCCAGACAAATATGATGCATTCGCAATTAACATGGTTAAGACTGACAATGCAGCTTCTTACACAGGAATCCTTAAATAAATAATTCAATAAAACTTAGGATTAAGCTTATTAGGGAGAAATTATTTCTCCCTAATGTTATTTAGATAGTAGTAAAAAAAATAGGAGAGATTTTATGGCAGATAAGAATGAAGAATTGGTCTTATCTATACGTGGAATGAGTAAGTCTTTTGGACGTAACCGTGTTTTGGATCACATTAATTTGGATTTAAAACCAGGTACAGTTATGGGACTTATGGGAGAAAATGGTGCTGGTAAATCAACGATGATGAAATGTCTATTCGGGACATATCAAAAAGATGAAGGTACGATTTTTTTAGAAGGAAAAGAAATTAATTTTTCCGGACCTAAAGAAGCACTAGAAAATGGTATTGCCATGGTGCACCAGGAGTTAAATCAATGTCTTGAAAGAAATGTTAAAGACAATTTATTCTTGGGTCGTTATCCCACAAATTCATTAGGCATGGTAGATGAAGATCGAATGAAAAAGAAATCATCTGAGCTTTTTAGAAAGCTTGGTATGACAGTGAATTTAGATACACCAATGCGTAATATGTCTGTATCACAAAGACAGATGTGTGAAATTGCAAGAGCGATTTCATATAACTCAAAAGTCATTGTATTAGATGAACCAACATCTTCTTTAATGACACAAGAGGTTAATAAATTGTTTGATATGATGCGTATGCTTAAAAAACAAGGCATTTCGCTGATCTATATTTCGCATAAAATGGATGAAATTTTTGAAATTTGCGATGAAGTATCGGTTCTAAGAGATGGAAAAATGGTTATGACAAAACCTACTTCAGAAACCAACATGAATGAGTTGATTGCAGCCATGGTAGGTCGTTCATTGGATAACCGATTCCCACCTGTTGATAATGTTCCTGGAGAACCAATGTTATCTATTCAACATGTATCAACAAAATATGAGCCATACTTAAAAGATATTACATTTGACGTTAAAAAAGGTGAGATTTTCGGTCTATACGGTTTAGTAGGAGCTGGACGTACAGAGTTGTTAGAAACGATTTTCGGTATCCGTACAAGAGCCTCAGGTCGTGTTTATTTTGACAATAAGTTAATGAACTTTAATAGTGCTAAAGAAGCAATTGAACATGGTTTTGCCCTGATTACTGAAGAGCGTAAAGCAAATGGATTGTTCTTAAAGTGTGATTTAACATTCAATACAACGATTGCAAATTTACCTTCTTATATGAGCAAGGTAGCACTTTCTGATAATAAAATGGTTCAAGCTACGAATAAAGAAATCAAAACCATGAGAACTAAGTGTATGGGACCAAATGATGCGATTACAAGTCTATCTGGTGGTAACCAACAAAAAGTTATCTTCGGTAAATGGTTAGAGAGATCACCAAACGTATTCATGATGGATGAACCTACACGTGGTATTGACGTAGGTGCTAAATATGAAATTTACGAATTGATCATCAAAATGGCTAAACAAGGAAAAACTATTATTGTAGTTTCAAGTGAAATGCCAGAAATCTTAGGTATTACAAACCGTATTGGCGTTATGTCAAATGGACGCTTAGCCGGTATTGTAAATACAAAAGATACTAACCAAGAAGAGTTGTTAAGACTCAGTGCAAAATACCTATAAAGGAGATAATTATGACAAATACAGTTACAAATATTCTTAGTCGTGATGAAGAGCTTGCACTACGTAAACCGATTGAAGATTATGTAGGGAAGATTCAAGCTGAAATTGATGAACTAAGAGAAGAAGGAACAAATAAAGTATTGGAATATTCTGAAGAAATCGAGGTTCTAAAGAGAGATAAAATTTATACTAAAAGCGAAAAAGAAGCTCGTATTTCAGAATTAAATACAAAATTACAAAAAGCTAAAGAAATCGAAGTTCAAAATAAACAGCCAATTAATGAAAAAATTGCAGTAGCTGAAAAATATTTAAAGGATCACTATCAAACAGATTACTACAACAAAGTTGTTGAAAGTAATAAGTATGAGGTTCAAAAAGCTAAGGCAGACTATGATAAAAAATTAAAAGAATTAGAAAAAGAACACAAAGATATTTTATCAGGTCTTAGTGATAAAGAAGAAATTAAAGAAGAGAACTTTATTTATAAGAACCGTTTGTTCGATGCAAAACTTGAATATACTAAAAATATGCAAGAGGCAAAAGATCGTAAACATGATGCGTTTACATTTGAATATCACTTAATTGACTTATTGAAGATGTCAAATTTCTCGTTTGCAGAAAAACAAGCTCAAAAAATTGAAAACTACAAGTACTCATTTAATACTCGTGATTTTTTATTGAAAAATGGTTTGTATATTGCGATTATTTTAGTATTCATTTTCTTATGTATCATTACACCAATTAAGAAGAATGGTTTACAACTTTTTACTGTTAATAACATTTTAAGTATTATGCAACAAGCATCTCCAAGAATGTTCTTGGCATTAGGTGTATCTGGTTTAATTATGTTAGCTGGTACTGACTTGTCCGTTGGACGTATGGTTGGTATGGGTATGACAGCCGCTACAATTATTATGCACAATGGACCTAACACGGGTTCAGTATTCGGACATGTATTTGATTTCTCAACTATGCCAGTTGGAGGAAGAATTCTTTTAGCATTAGTTGTTTGTGTTGTGTTATGTACAATGTTTACAACAATTGCTGGTTTCTTTGCAGCTAAATTTAAGATGCACCCATTCATTTCTACAATGGCTAACATGTTAGTTATCTTTGGTTTAGTAACTTATTCAACTAAGGGTGTTTCTTTTGGTGGTATTGATCAATCAATTCCAGGGAAAATTATTCCTAAAGTTGGTGGCATTCCTACAATTATTTTGTGGGCTGTTGCTGCAGTTGTGATTGTTTGGTTCATTTGGAATAAAACAAAATTTGGTAAAAACTTATATGCCGTAGGTGGAAACCCAGAAGCTGCTTCTGTATCTGGTATTTCAGTGTTTAAGGTTACTCTTGGAGCCTTTATTATGGCAGGAATCTTATACGGATTTGGTTCTTGGTTAGAATGTATTCGTATGATTGGTTCTGGTTCAGCTGCATATGGACAAGGATGGGAAATGGATGCGATTGCTGCCTGTGTAGTAGGTGGTGTATCATTTACTGGTGGTATCGGTAAAATTTCTGGTGTAGTAGTTGGTGTATTGATCTTTACTGCATTAACTTATTCATTGACAATTTTAGGTATCGATACTAACTTACAGTTCGTATTCTCAGGAATTATCATTCTTATTGCCGTAACTCTTGACTGCTTGAAATACGTACGTAAAAACTAATAAATTAAAAAACTCTTAGTTTTCGCTAAGAGTTTTCTTTATGTTTTCTACATCTTCTTTAGTCGCAAGACCTACTTGGAAGGCACTTGCACTACCACAACACAAACCATTAATAAAGGCTTTTTTATAGTTACCTGTTTCTAAATATCCTGCAAGAAAACCTGCAACCATCGAATCACCAGCACCAACTGAATTTACTACGATTCCTTTTGGTGCTTTACTTTGAATCACTTCATTATTATCACTTACAAGCACTGCACCTTGTCCTGCCATAGAAATCAATACGTTTTGAGCACCCATTTCCTGTAGCTTTTTGGCGTAAGGAATGACTTCATCTCGAGTATTTAATTCGACATTAAAGATTTCACCTAATTCATGATTGTTTGGCTTAATTAAAAAAGGTTTATATTTTAATACTTTTAATAATAGGTTGTTTGTCGCATCGACAACAACTTTTATTTTCTTTTCCTGAACTCGTTCTATAATCTGTTCGTACATTGTATCAGGCAAAGTGCTTGGAATACTTCCTGAAATAACGAGAACATCTTTTTCTGTTAATGTATCTAATTGATTGAATAATTCTTGAATATCTTCCGGTTGAATGTCAGGACCCATACCATTGATTTCTGTTTCTTCATCTGATTTCATCTTAACATTGATTCTAGATAATCCTTTTTTTACATGAATGAAATCGGTTTTAGCTCCATAGCTTTCCAATTTATGCTCAATTTCTTTTCCTGTAAAACCTGCCATAAAACCAAGGGCTGTACTTTCGTGTCCGAGATTGGATAGGACAATTGAAACGTTAATGCCTTTTCCTCCTGGAAGGATTTCTTCGAATTTTGTTTTATTAATGATACCAGGCTTAAAATGATCGACTTGAATAACGTAGTCTAAAGAGGGGTTAAAAGTAATTGTATAAATCATAATGATCTCCTTTTCTTTATCTGATTATAGGATACTCCTTTTGTTGTTGTTTCGCAAGTGAAATATTTTTGAAATAACAGTTGACAATTAAAATAATTGGTTTATTATGTAGATGTAGCTTTTGAAACAACAATTTACAGAGAGAGGAGACTTTTGAAATGAAAGCAAAGGCAGTGCGATTACATGGAGCTAATGATTTAAGATTAGACGAATTTGAATTACCAGAAATTAAGGAAGATGAGATTTTAGTAAAGGTTGTCTCAGACAGTGTCTGTATGTCAACTTACAAATGTGCCATCTTAGGAGTGAATCATAAACGTGTTCATGAAGATGTTGCGGATCATCCAGCTATTATGGGACATGAAATGGCGGGTGATATTGTTAAGGTTGGTGCTAAGCATCAAGACAAATTTAAACCGGGAATGAAGTTTACTTTACAACCAGCATTAAACTATAAAGGAACAATGTGGTCACCTGGTTATTCTTATGAATTTTTTGGTGGAGATACAACTTACTGCATTATTCCAGCTGAAGTAATGGAGCTAGGATGCTTACTGGAATATAAAGGTAAAGCTTATTATGAAGCAAGTTTAGCTGAACCAATGTCATGTTCGATTGGAGCGTTTAATGCAGCTTATCATACACAGATGGGTGTGTATAAACATGAAATGGGAATTAAGAAAGATGGAAAACTTGCGATTCTTGCAGGAGCAGGTCCTATGGGACTTGGTGCACTAACATATGCGTTGCATAGAGATATTCGCCCTAAAATGGTAGTAGTTGCGGATGTAAATCAAGAAAGATTAGATCGAGCAGCTCATTTATTCCCTGTTGAAGAAGCGGCAGCAGATGGAATTGAATTGCATTTCGTGAATACAGGAAAGATGGAAGATCCTGCAGCCGGCTTAAAAGAAATTACAGGTGGAACTGGTTTTGATGATGTATTCTGTTATGCACCGGTTGAAGCGGTTGTGGAATTGTCAAGCGCTGTATTAGGTCGTGATGGATGTTTAAATTTCTTTGCGGGACCTACGGACAAACAGTTTAGTGCAAGAATGAATTTCTATGATGTTCACTATAATTCGACACATGTAATGGGAACTACAGGTGGAAATACAGATGATATGATTGAATCTTTACGCTTAACAGCAGAAAACCGTATTGATCCAGCTGTTATGGTTACGCATATTGGTGGTTTGAATGCAGCGGCTGAAACAACATTAAATTTGCCTAAGATTCCAGGCGGAAAGAAGTTGATTTATACGCATTTAAATATGCCATTGGTTGCATTGACAGATTTAAGAAAAATGGGAGAAAAAGATGATCGATATACTGCGTTGGCAGATATTGTAGATGCGCATAAGGGATTGTGGTGTCCTGAAGCCGAAGAATATTTATTGGCTCATTTTGAACAAGAATAGATTTTATTAAACCGAGAATCTTGTGTATACTAAATACAGTAAATACAGGAGGTATTGTATGGAAGTAATGGATCAAAGAAGAAACGAAATTGTAGAGTTTGTGAATGAAAATCAAACGGTAACTTTTACACAATTAAAAGAAAAATTTCCTTCTGTGTCTGAAATGACATTGCGTACAGATTTAAAATATTTAGATCAAGCTAAAAGAATTGTTCGAATTCATGGGGGAGCCAAATCTATGGATGTGGTTTCTGGAAATGATGATGTATTAAAACTTCGTTACGGACGGAATGTAAACGAAAAGAAAGAGATAGCGCAAAAGGCATTATCCTTTGTAGAACCAGCTAAGACAATTTTTGTGGATTCAGGCAGTACGACTACAATGTTGGCACATGTTTTAAATAATCAAAATAATATTTTTTATACAAGTGGCTTAACGTGTGCTATAGAGATGGCAAAACTTTCTAAATCTAAAGTGTTTGTGACAGGTGGAAATCTAAATATGCAAAGTTTTAGTGTGAATGGAATGGATGGACTTCGCTGCTTAGAGAAGGTCAACTTTGATGTTGCGTTTATTGGTGTAACTCGTTATGCGAAAGATACGGGGTTTACATGTGAATCTTTAGAGGATTGTGAGTTAAAGCGAAAGGCAATTGAAAGATCTAAAAAAGTAATTGTGTTAATGGATTCTAGCAAAGTAGAAAGAAAGGGTACATATACAATTTGTGATTTAGATCAAGTGGACGTATTGATCAGTGATTCGTTACTTTCAGATAGTTTTAAACAAGAATGTGAAAAACGAGGACTATCTGTATATTAAAGAAGTCCTAAGAAAGGACAATTATGAAAACAACTCTTCAAAAGCTTGGTAAAAGCTTATCTGCGATGGTTATGCCCAATATTGGTGCTTTTATCGCTTGGGGATTTATAACAGCTTTATTTATTGCGGACGGATGGTTGCCAAATGAACAATTGGCATCGATTCAACCTTATATGCTGACTTATTTATTACCAGTATTAATTGCGGCAACCGGAGGAAGAATGGTTGGCGGTGATCGAGGCCTTGTGATGGGCTCGATTGCGATTATTGGATGTATTGCTGGCGTTGGTGGAACCCAAGGACAACCTATGTTGATGGCAGCTATGGTTATGGGACCATTTTCTGGCTGGGTAATTAAAAAATTTGATCAAATGATGGATGGACATATGCCTGCTGGCTTTGAAATGTTGATCAATAATTTTTCTGTCGGTATTTTAGGTATGTTGATTGCGATATTAGGATACTATATTATTGGCCCTTTTATGACAGGTATTCTGACTGTGTTAACATATGGAGTTGATATACTTGTAAATAAGGGATTGATTCCTTTGGTAGCAATCTTTATTGAACCGGCTAAGGTTTTATTCTTAAACAATGCGATCAACCATGGAATATTTACACCAATTGGAGCTGAACAAGCTGCACAAACAGGCAAATCCATAATGTATATGTTGGAGGCTAATCCAGGTCCTGGTTTAGGTGTACTATTAGCTTATTGGTTATTTGCGAAAGATAAAGCAACGAAAGATTCTGCGCCTGGAGCTATTATTATCCATTTCTTAGGTGGAATTCATGAAATTTATTTTCCATATATTTTGATGAATCCAGTTGTGATTGTTGCTCCAATTTTAGGGAATATTTGTGCAATTGCCTTTTACTCTATTTTCAATATTGGATTGAAAGGACCATCAAGTCCAGGCTCAATTATTGCCTTCTTGTCTATGGCAGAAAAAGGCTCTGTATTCATGACAGCTTTAGGTGTTTTGATTGCGGCAGGCGTCTCATTCTTGGTGGCAAGTCCGATTGTGAAGTTAGCACAAGAAAAGAATTTGGATGAAGCAACAAAGAAAATGCAGTCTATGAAAGCTGAAAGTAAAGGAAGAAGCGAAGCTTTATTAGATGTTTCTTTGGTTCGTAAGATCGTATTCGCGTGTGATGCAGGTATGGGATCTAGTGCAATGGGAGCTACTAAATTTAGAAACCGCTTAAAAGGTGTGCGACCAGACTTAACTGTAATTAATACTTCTGTGGATAATATTCCAGTGGATTGTGATGTTGCGGTCGTACAAGAAACTTTGGTAGAGCGTGCAAAAAAATCTGCACCTTTTGCGAAAGTAGTCACAATTTCAAACTTCTTAGCCGATCCAGCTTTAGATAATTTGTTCTTCCAGTTGTCGACAGGAGATTCGATTATGACAGAAGCTGTTAAGGAAGAGGATGAAATAAAACCAGTTCACGAAGATGTGATTCAATTGGATGGAATTAAATTAAACCTTCCTTCTGTGTCCAAAGAAGAAGCGATTACAGAAGCAGGAAAGTTATTAAGAGAATTAGGCTATGTGGATGGTGCTTATATACCGGCTATGTTAGAACGTGAAGAATTAGTAACTACTTATATTGGTATGGGATTGGCTATTCCTCATGGCACTACACATGGTGATGATGTGATTCATAAAACAGGTATCGTATTGCTTCAATATCCAGATGGAATTCAGTTTGGGGATGAAAAAGCACAGCTTGTGATTGGTATTGCAGGTAAGGGTGGAGAACATATGGAAGTGTTATCTAAAATCTGTTTGGCTCTTGAAGATGAAGCTGTACTTAATAAAATGAAGACAACGAATGATAAAGAATGGATATTAAAACAATTATCATAATAAAGAAGGACGAGAAAATTTACTCGTCCTTTAATTTGTTTGCGATTTCATCGATTGAATCTAAGAAATATACATGTTGTTGCTGCTTTGGTGTGGATAATTCACAATCAATCATGTGTTGTAAGAATGCTTTTAAATGATCATAATATCCATTTACATTATAGAAAATGCATGGGCATTCAAGTTGGTACAGTGAAAGTTTTGATAAGATTTCACTGATCTCTTCTAATGTTCCAGTTGCACCAGGAAAGGCAATGAAAGCATCTCCAAGTTCAATCATTCTTGTTCTTCGATCGGCAATATCTTTTTCAATGTATAACTTGGTAAGATTATCCATGTGGACACCTTCATCCACAAACATTTGAGCTTCTACACCAATTACTTTGCCACCTGCATTCAAGGTGCTGTTGGCAAGTTCTCCCATCAATCCGGTTTTTGATCCACCAAATACTAATGTATGATTATTTTTGGCAATCCATGTACCTAATTCTATTATTTTTGTTTTAAAGTCAGGATCATTTCCATAGGTTGATCCTAAATATACTGTAATGTTCATAAACTACCTCCTGTAATTAGTTTACATTAAAAGTGTCTACAAAAAAAGCTTAGCACAAGCTAAGCTACATGGAAATAAATCCAAATGCGTTCGCAATCGAACTTAATAAAATGATGAATGCGAAAATTGGACATAAATATTGGATCATGAAATTGAATATTTTTTTACGTTTGAATGTATTTCCATCTTGTGTGATTTCTGCTTCGATTTTCTCTAAACCAACAACTCTTGAAACAAAAATACAAATGGCGATAGCAGCAATAGGCATCATGACAGAGTTTGTCAAGAAATCAAAGAAGTCTAAAAACTGCATTCCGATGATTGTTACGTTGGATAATGGTCCATAACCTAAACATGAAAGTGTTCCTAGTCCAATCATAATAATTCCTAAGATGATTGTGGATTTTTTTCTAGACCAATGTAATTCATCTTGGAATGTGGATACAGCACTTTCTGTTAGTGCGATTGAACTTGTGATAGCCGCAAATAACACCAACAAGAAGAAAATGATACCGATACCTGTGCCTAGTCCCATACTTGCGAATACTTTAGGAATTGTGATGAACATCAAGGATGGTCCAGCTTTTAATGTTTCCATATCTCCTCCAGAAAAAGAGAATACAGCTGGAATAATCATCAATCCTGCCATGATCGCAATGGCTGTATCGAAAATTTCTACGTTTTCTGTTGAGCCTTCAATAGAAACATCTTTTTTCATATAAGAACCAAATGTGATCAAGATACCCATCGCAATGGATAACGAATAGAACATTTGTCCCATAGCACTTACTACGGTCATCCATGAAAAATTATCAAAATTAGGAATTAAGAAATATTTAACACCTTCAATTGCACCAGGTCGACTGATTGAATATCCTGCAATAATTACAGATAATACGACAAGAACTGGCATCATAAATTTGGATACTCTTTCAATTCCGTTTTGAACACCTGCATAGATAATAGCTAGTGTAAAAAAAGTGAAAAGTATAAAACATATTTCTGTAGATACTCCATTTGAAATGAAGTTTGAAAAATATGTGTCAGTAGCCAGTAACTTTGCGTCGCCTTTTAAATACTCAAATAAATATTTGATGACCCAACCTCCGATTACAGAATAATAGGGTACGATCAAAATTGGAATAATGGCGTTGATCCATCCGGAAAATGACGCAAACTTTGTTTTTGCGAAAGTATGAAAAGCTCCCACTGGACTTTTCTTTGTCATGCGACCTAGTGTTGTTTCGGCTATGATCATTGTATAACCGAAAGTTAAGGCAAGAACAATGTAAATAAGTAAGAAGATTCCTCCTCCGTATTTAGCGGCTAAATAAGGAAATCGCCAAATGTTACCAAGGCCAACACTGGCTCCTGCGGCAGACAAGACAAATCCTAATTTGCCAGAAAATGTACTACGTTTATTGTGCATAATAAAACACCCTTCCTCAATAATTTAGATTATATCATCTATGAAAGGGTTTGCGCAAATTAATGAAAAAATAAGTGTTAAGTTTTCTGAAAAAAGTATTATAAGTAAAAAAAGAAGCCCTTACGGACTTTGTTTGAAAAATGGTGACGCGTACGGGATTCGAACCCGTGAGTGCATGCGTGAAAGGCATGTGAGTTAACCGTTTCTCCAACGCGCCATGTATATTAAACTTGCCTTTCTTGACAAGTGCTCATTAATATTACTACAACATTTTAATTAATGCAAGTATTTTTTTAAAAAAATTGACAGATTGCTTTAATAGTATATAATGTGAACAGTTAACATGGTTAACTGTGGAGGAAATTATGATTCGATTATTAGTAGATTCAGCAAGTGATTATACGCAAGAAGAGATTGAAAATAAAAATTTATATTTTGTGCCTTTACAAATTCAAATTGAAGGAAAGAACTATTTGGATGGTGTTGATATTGATAAGGAAACATTTTATGAAAAGATGATGAATTCAAAAGAATTTTTTAAAACATCACAACCATCACCACAAGAATTTTTAGATATCTTTGAAGAAGTGAAGAAGAAACAAGAGACATTGATTTGTTTATCTTTATCGAGTAAGCTAAGTGGAACATATCAGAGTGCTTGTCTGGCAAAAGACATGGTGGATTATGAGAATATCTTTATTATTGATACATTGACAGCAGCTGCTGGAATTCGTTTACTATGTGAAGTGGCAATAAACTGGATTGGTGAAAATAGATGTGTAGAAGATATTGTATCTGGTTTAGAAGAATTAAAAGAACGAGTGCATATTTATGCTGGTTTAGATACATTGGAATATTTGGCTAAGGGTGGAAGAATTTCTAAGACAGCAGCAGCTATTGGAACTTTGGCAAGTATTAAACCAATTATTTGTGTAGACCATGGAGGAGTTGTGGTTGCCGGTAAGACACGTGGTGTGAATAAGGCAACAAGTGTTGTATGTGAAAAGATGCAGTCAGATATTGTTGATACATTGTATCCAGTTTATACATTGTATTCATATGGTTTAGAGAATGTTGAAAAACTGGAATCAAAACTGGATTTAGATGTGAATCGTGTTCGTATTGGTTCAACAATTGGAGTTCATATTGGACCAAACGCATTTGGTGTTTGTTTCGTATCTAAACTATAGTCAACTTGTGAAGGTGTATACATTTTAGTATAATGGATATACGGATTTACAAGGAGAGTTTTTGATAATATGAAAACAACATTAATTATTATGGCGGCTGGAATTGGTTCTCGTTTTGGTGGTGGAATCAAACAGTTAGCTAAAATGGGTCCAAATGGTGAAATCATTATGGATTATTCAATCTATGATGCCAAAGAGGCTGGCTTTGATAAAGTCGTATTTATTATTCGTAAGGATATTGAAGAGGAATTTAAAGAAGTGATTGGAAATCGTATCCAAAATTATATGGATGTAGAATATGTATTCCAAGATATCAATGATTTACCAGAAGGATTTACTTGTCCTGAAGGTCGTACTAAGCCTTGGGGAACAGGCCAGGCTGTATTATGTGCGAAAAGTGTTGTGGATACACCATATGTGATTATCAATGCGGATGATTATTATGGTAAAGAAGCATTTGTGAAATTACATGACTTCTTGATTAAACATGAAAAAATGGGGAAAGAATTTGATATGGGTATGGCCGGATTCATTTTAAAGAATACATTAAGTGAGAATGGAACTGTAACTCGTGGTGTATGTAAAGTGGATGATAATAATTTATTAAAAGAAGTTTATGAAACAACTGGAATCAAGGCTGAAGCAGAAAAAATTGTATGTGATGATCCTGAAGTAGAGGCTTGGGTAAAACCAGAAAGTAATGTTTCTATGAATATGTGGGCTGGATATCCGGATTTCTTAGACTATTTAGAAAAGGATTTTAGTACTTTCTTATCAAATATTTCAGATAATCCAATGAAGAAAGAATATTTGCTTCCAAATATTGTAGCTGAATTATTGAGAGAAGATCGTATCAATGTGAAGGTACTTGAAACGCATGATAAATGGTTTGGTGTAACATATGCTGAAGATAAGGAATATGTGCAAAATGCCTTTAAACAATTGATTGAAAATGGTGTATATCCTGAAAAATTATGGAAATAGGACGATTTGTCCTATTTTTTTTGTTAGATTAATGATATAATCCAAACGTGTTTCGTATATGTCGACTAATACGGTGTCGACGTTTCTACCCCTAAACCGTAAATTCAGGGACTATGAATCAACCTACTATTTTTATTGTGTCGTGTTGATTCTCGTTTTTGTGCGAGACTTTTTTATTTTCGGAGGAAAAGAATGAGAAAAGAAGATGTGAAAAAAGGTTCTATATATGAACTTGATGGTGTTGTACCTTTAAAAGAGGCATTGCCTTTAGGGATTCAGCACGTATTGGCTATGTTTCTAGGAAACATCAGTCCATTATTAATTATTGCAGGAATGCTTGGATTATCACCGGATTTAAAATCTGCATTGATTCAAAATGCGATGTTTATTGCCGGAGCTGTTACTTTGGTTCAGTTGTATCCAGTATGGAAAATTGGTGCGAAGCTTCCAATCGTTATGGGTACTAGTTCAGGATTTATTGGAACTGCTAAAGCCATGGGTGCTCTATATGGTTATGGTGCATTGATGGGAGCAAGTTTAATTGGTGGTTTATTTGAGATGGTTTTAGGTTTCTTTATTAAACCATTAAGAAAATTATTCCCACCTGTTGTTACTAGCTTAGTTATCATTTCAATTGGTTTATCATTACTTCCTGTTGGTATTAATTATTTTGGTGGTGGTAATGGTGCTGCTGATTTTGGAGATCCTAAACATTTATTGGTTGGTACATTTGTTATTTTGGTGATCATTATCGCAAAACAAATCAAAGGATTTGTGAATAATGCATCCATTTTGATTGGTATTATTGCTGGATATATCTTGGCTATCGTACTTGGAATGGTTGATTTTACACAAGTTCAAACTGCTTCTTGGATTGCACTTCCAACTTTTATGCCAGTTAAAATGGAGTTCAATTTAGAAGCTATTATTGCGATGGGAATTATGTTTATTGCAACAACAGTTGAAACAGTCGGAGATGTTTCTGGTATCACAAATGGTGGTTTAGATCGTGAAGCAACTTCTGAAGAATTACAAGGTGGCGTTTTGGCAGATGGTTTAGGTTCTGTTGTTGCCTCATTGTTTGGCGTTTTACCAAATACTTCATTCTCTCAAAATGTTGGTTTGGTTTCAGTGACTAAAGTTGTTAACCGTTTTACAATTATGACAGGAGCTATCTTCTTGATTCTTTGCGGTTTCTGTCCAAAATTAAGTGCTTTATTTGCGGTTATGCCTCAGTCTGTACTTGGTGGAGCAGCTGTTATTATGTTTGCAAGTATTTTGGTAAGTGGTATTCAATCATTGATGCGTGTTGAATTCAATGAAAGAAACACTTTGATTATTGCCTTGGCTATTGGTCTAGGAATTGGTATTGGACAAGTTCCTACAGTTCTAGCACAATTACCAAGTTGGGTTGGAAATATTTTTGCACAAAACGGAATTATTATGACGTTTGTGATCGCAACTGTATTAAATTTAATTTTGCCTGGCAAAAAAGACTAATAAATAGGTGTTAAACATTGTGTTTAACACTTTCTTTTTGTGTTAAAATTTTAGTAAAGAAAGAGAGCGTATCCATTATGTTAAGAATAATGAATTATGCGACGCCAGAATCTTTGGATGAGGCGTATGCGCTATTAACAAAAAATAAGAAGAATATGATTTTGGGCGGTATGATTTGGTTAAAGATGGAAGATATTCAAATTCCAACCGCTATCGATTTGAGTAAACTAGGTTTGGACCAAATTGAAGAAGATGATGCTGAATTTAAAATTGGAGCCATGGTAACTTTACGCCAATTAGAAACGCATGAATCATTTAATAAAGCAACTTGTCATGTGTTTAGAGATGCTGTAAAGGATATTGTCGGCGTGCAATTAAGAAATTTGGCGACAGTTGGAGGAAGTGTATATTCACGCTTTAGTTTTAGTGATGTCATCTGCAGCTTGTTATGTTTAGAGTGTGATGTACAAACACATGCACATGGTCGTATTTCACTTGAAGAATTCATAAGTCTTCCATATGAAAAGGATATAGTAGAATACATTTATGTAAAGAAGACGAATTTGCCAAGTGCCTTTGTTTCAGTAAGAAAAAGTGCTACGGATTTAAGTGTATTAAATGCGTCTTGTACAAAATATGCAGATCACTATCGTTTCTGTTTTGGGGCAAGACCTGCCATTGCGAAAGTGTATAATTGTGATTTAGATCATATTGATCTAGATGTATATTGCGCAGATAATATGCGTGGAAGTAAGGAATATAGAGAAAAACTTGTTGAGGGATTAACTCAGAAGTTATTGAGAAAGGTAGAGTCTTATGTTGGTTAAAATTAAAGTGAATGGAAAATTGATTCAGGATGATGTACAGCCACAAACTTTATTGTTAGACTGGCTAAGAGATCATGGGTGTTACAGCGTGAAAAGAGGGTGTGATACTGCAAACTGTGGATTGTGTACAGTATGGAAGGATGGAACGCCAATTCTTTCTTGTAGTACATTAGCTGTTCGATGTGATGGTCATGAAATTACGACACTTGAAGGACTTCAAAAAGAAGCAAGTGAATTCGGTATGTTTATGGCTAAACAAGGTGCGGAACAATGTGGCTTTTGTTCACCAGGATTTATTATGAATGTTTTGGCAATGGAAAAAGAGTTAGTGAATCCAAGTGATGATGAGATTCGTGCTTATTTAGCCGGTAATTTATGTCGTTGTTCTGGATATATGTCGCAAATGCGTGCTATTAAGGCATACTTAAGTCGAGGTGAAAATCATGAATAGTGTAGGAAAAGGTGTCATCAAAAAAGATGCGATGGCTTTAGTTACAGGGCAGCCTGTATATTGTGATGATTTAGCACCGAAGGATTGTTTGATTGTCAAACTTTTAAGAAGTCCACATGCATATGCGAAAATTAAAAGTATTGACACTTCAATTGCGAAAAGAATTCCTGGAATTGAAGCTGTATATACATATGAGGATGTTCCAACTTCTCGCTTTACATTGGCAGGGCAATCATATCCTGAACCTAGTCCTTATGATCGTAGAATCTTAGAAAATGTAGTTCGCTATGTAGGGGATGAAGTGGCGATTGTTGCAGGAGCTAATGAAGATTGTGTGGATCGTGCTTTAAAAGCAATCAAAGTGGATTATGAAGTATTAGAGCCATTGTTGGATTTTGAAAAATCGATTGATAATGCAATTGTGATTCATGAAGAAGACGATTATAAGTGTCTTTGTGAGATTGGTAATGACGTAAAGCGTAATATTGTCAGCAGTGGAGAAAGTGTTGTTGGTGATGTGGATGCCGTATTAAAAGAGTGTGATGTAGTCTTAGAAAGAGATTATCATACAAAAGCGAATGCACAGGCAATGATGGAAACAATGCGTTCATATTGTTATATTGATACATATGGTCGTTTGAACTGTGTAAGTTCTACACAGATTCCTTTCCATGTTCGTCGAATTTTAAGCAATGCTTTAGAAATTCCAAAGTCAAAAATCAATGTAATCAAGCCAAGAATTGGTGGTGGCTTTGGGGCTAAACAAACGGCTTGTTGTGAAATTTTTACTGCATTTGTTACGTGGAAACTTAAAAAGCCAAGTAAAATCGTTTATACCCGTGAAGAAACTTTTGCGGCTAGTAACTCAAGACATGAAATGAAGATGCATGTTCGTATTGGCGCTACAAAAGATGGAACGATTGAAGCGATTGATTTATATACATTATCAAACCAAGGTGCTTATGGTGAACATGGTCCAACTACAATTGGTTTAGCAGGACATAAATCTTTGCCTTTATATAACCATGTAAAGGCAAGCCGCTTTACATATGATGTAGTTTATACAAATACAATGCGCGCAGGTGCTTATAGAGGATATGGGGCTACGCAAGGTCAGTTTGCGGTTGAATCTATTATTAATGAATTGGCTGATGAATTGAATATGGATCCTTGTGAAATCCGTTTTAAAAATATGACGCGTGAAAATGAAGTGTTATCACAATATTATAATGAAGAATTGAATGCATGTGCATTGGATCGTTGTTTAGAAAAAGCTATGGAAATGATTGACTACAAGAATAAACCTTTAAGACGTGATATGGGGGATTTTGTTCGTGGTTTAGGTGTTTCTTTATCTATGCAAGGTAGTGGTATCTCAGGTCTTGATGTAGGTTCTGTTGAAATTAAACTACAAGATGATGGCTTTTATACATTAAGTATTGGTGCTACAGATATGGGTACAGGATGTGATACGATTCTTGCTCAAATGGTTGCGGAATGCATGGATTGTGATGTAGATCAAGTTGTCACTAGTTCATTGGATACAGACCATGCACCATATGATACGGGTTCTTATGCATCAAGTACAACATATGTAACAGGTATGGCTGTAGTAAAGGCTTGTGAAAAATTAAGAAATTCTATTTTAGAAGCGGCAGCCGGATTCTTTAATGTGGATAAAGAAGATATTGAATTTGATGGTAAGAAAATTAATACATTAGATCATGCGCATGAAATGAGTTTGGCTGAGTTTGCGGATACATGTTTCAATGGTGGTATCGCAAAAGCATTGATTGCCAGTGACTCTCACATGTCGCCTACAAGTCCACCTCCATTTATGGTTGGTATTGCGGAAGTGGATGTAGATAAATTAACGGGTGAAATTAAGGTTCATGATTATGTTTCTGTAGTTGATTGTGGTACAGTTATCAATCCAAATCTTGCCAGAGTACAAGCTGAAGGTGGTATTGTACAAGGTATTGGTATGGCTTTAAGTGAAGATATCACATATTCAAATGAGGGTAAGATGCGTAATCGTAACTTCTTGCAGTATAAGTTACCAACAAGAGTAGATGTTCCAAGTGTTCGTGTTGAGTTTGAAAGCAGCTATGAAGACAATGGTCCTTTTGGTGCCAAATCTATTGGTGAAGTTGTTATTAATACGCCAACAAGTGCAATCGCTAGTGCTATAAAACATGCGACAGGGGTGCAGGTTCGTACTTTGCCTATTACTGCTGAAAAAGTGTTATTAGGAAAAGAAGATGAATAATATTTCTTTGATTATCTTAGCGTCTGGTTTTTCCAGACGCTTTGTTTCAAATAAACTTTTGTGCGAATTTCATGGTAAGAAACTTATTGAATATGCTTTTGATAAGACAAGTGCTTTTTTGGATGTGATAGTTGTCACACAATATGAAAAGATAAAAGATATGGCTGAAGAACAAGGGTATCGAGTTATAATGAATGATCATCCTGAATATGGTCAAGGTTATTCTATCGCTTTAGGTGTAGGTGCTTGTCAAAATAATGCATGCATACTGATGGTTGCAGATATGCCATATTTAAAATTGGATACGTTAAAGGAAATGGTTTCAATTCAAGACGGAAAGCATATTGTGATTTGTGAATATAATGGTATTTTATGTAATCCTATGTTGTTGCCAGAATGTTATTATGAAAAGGCAAAACGGTTATGTAATGATAAAGGGGCCAAACAAATCATTGGTAATGACATGTATTTAACGGTTTCTTTATCAGAAGAAGAATTTATGGATATAGATGAAAAAACAGAGGCTATTTAGCCTCTGTAATGTTTTTCTTTGTCTTTGGCAATGTCAAAATAGATTTGTTCGCCTCTTTGTTCATAAAGCATATTTGCCCAATATCCCCAAAGAATATCTTCCATTCTTTCAAATGCCTGCACTTGTACATCAATCATTGGATCGATTTCTCCATCAAAATAGGTTTGGTAGAACTGGTCTCTTTGGTCGATATAATGAATGTTGTTTTCTGAAAAGAAGCTGGCGATATCAAAGCGATAATCGTTTTTAGCTGCATATTCATAGTCGATCAAATAGTCTTTTGTATCGCTGTAAAGAATATTTCCTTGTACAAAGTCGTTATGACATAGTGTATTTGGCTTATATTCTTTTTTTAATGCTTCTAAAAAGTTTTCTTCATTTGGAAAAGATACGATACATTCTTTGATTTGGGATTTATAGAATTCAATTTTTCCAAAAGGGTTAAAAATAAATAAAGGAGCTTTTTTAGTATGAAGAGATTTCATTAAATTTGCACATCTAGCGAATTTGTCTTTGTCTTTACATTCATTAAATGTTTTTACATCTTCAATATAATGAGTGACTTTAATGCCTTCTTTTTCGTCGAATAAAACAGTAGGCACATCTAAATCGGAAACAAGTGTCAAAATTTCCTTTTCGTGTTCATGTTGTAAACCAAGTGATTCATGATTCTTCTTCGGTACGCGTACCATGTATTTGGTGTCGTTGATTGTCAATATATAGTTATGGTTACTGATACCTTTATCTGTTTTTCCAAGTGTATATTTTGTTGTGTTAAATTTTTCTTCGATCCATTTTTCTAAGTTCATGTGGATATATTAACATTATTATTCTTTAAACTCAATGCGGCCGTTATGCCGCTTTTTTTTGTTCGCGAAATCTGCAAGGGCTCTTATGGCAAAAAAGTGTGGAAGGAGGGTAGAAGAAATAACTTTTTGCTTGCGTTGTTCTTGGAACAAGGCTGTAGATTGTATAAGGAGTCATGCACTATGAAATATAAGGTGAAATGGATTGAAGATCATATGTCAATCACAAGGAATATGATTCGTAGATATGAAAAGAAAGGAGTGATTTTAAGAAATGAAAAGGGAAAAGATCGAGAGTTTGATGAAGATGACTTGATTCAATTATGGAATATAAGGGTAATGGTAAGTTTAGGTTTTAGTTTGGATGATGTCAAAGAAGTTTTGTGTGGATCAAATTTAAGAGAGGTGAGTGAGAAAAGATTAAGGGCTTTGAATGAGGAGTATAGAGATTTACAAGGGAAAATCAATTTTTTAAATGTAGTTAAGACTACAGGGGAAATGCCTTCATGTTTTAAAGTGAGTGCAAATAATTTTGAAGAAATCTATAATTTAGGGCTTATACAATATGTAAGTCCGTTTGAAAGAGCAAAAGATATTTGGGCGTTGATGGATATGTTGCAGCTTTTGGAAAAGTTATGTGATACAAGTGATAAAAAAATAATAGATGAATTGTATGAATGGTTTGGAATAGGCAATGATAGAGAGATATTTGTACAGGTGTTTGAAACGTATTTATTGTGTGATGAAAGGTTTGAAGAAATATTTGGAAAGGAAAAATGTTGTGAGTTATCGGCTTTAATAGCTACTTATGGAAAGTGAGTGAATAATAATGAAAAAGTTGATGTGTTTAAGTTTGTGTTTCGTTCTTTGTGGATGTGGGACTATGCCTACTGCACAGAATGTTGAAGTAAAGAAAGTAAATGTAAATGTAATTGAGGTATCTGCTTCTTCGCTTGATGAAATAGAGGCGATGGCATCAAAGGATGTTGAGGATACAAAGGAAAAGTTAGAGAGTGAAAGGAATGCATTGGGTGAGGAAATTACAGATTTTGATGCATATACGAAAAATGTAGATAAGGTAAAAGCGTTTTATGACCAGGCTTTAAAACAAACGGAATTGTTGTCAATACGACTTAGAGAATATGCATATAAGTATGCTGAACTAGTTATGAATGAAGATGCATCGTATAAGGTGAAATACAAAGATTTGAGTGGTATATATGAGTATATTTATGATGATGCGGCTAAGACTATGTATGATATATATGATAAGACACTAAAAGATATGTATGATATATATTATGATGGAGTCATTAAGGCTGCGTATGATGTTGTTGATTACGAGCAATGGTATGACGCACGTTCAGACGCGTACGATGATTGGTATGATGCAAGAAGTGATGCTTATGATATATGGTATGATACTCGTTCTGATATTTATGATTTTCAATATGATTTGAAAAGTGAAGTATATGATCATGATGACAAAAGAGCTCAAAAGAAGATGGATAAGTTTAAAAAGTCAATTCTTCGTATGAAGGAGGATGTGAATGATTAGAGAGAATCAATGATTTTCTCTAATTTTTTTAAAATGCGCTTGCATCACTGGATGTAGTGGTGTATAGTACCTGACTTTAGAGGTTGAATAGTAAAAAATGGTGCAACACTCGATATTTGATTATCGAGTATGCATCATTTTTATTTGTTTATCTGTTAGATAATAATTTGTTATTGGTTGATTTAATTTTTTGGATAGATCTGTTACAAATTCTTTGCTGGTTAATAGATTTATGAATCTTGTTGAGTTGATTCTTACAACTCGGAATTTTCTCATGAAATCGTATATTGTACTTGCTGAGTATTTATTTTTCAGAATCTTGAATTGAAGAATTCGTGATAATAACACGGCTGTGTAACAGATGAAGAAATGACCTTTGATCCGATTTTCTTTTTGTAGATAGACCGGACGTGTATCAAGTTCGGACTTCATGATGCGGAAGGATTCTTCGATTTGCCAAAGCTGATGATAAGCATTGTATATGTCTTTTGATGACATATTGATTTCAGATGTTACGAGCATATTATATCCGGCTAGTTCTTTGTCTTTGTCTATAGATTTTTGATTTAGCTGGGGTTTTATACTTTTCCCCTGATCATCTAGAAACTGCATATATTTTGATGATTCACCATATTCTTCTTTTTTGGCCTGGCATGCACGGTGGGCCTTGGCTTTTTCAATCATTCTATTGATTTCCATCAGTTTCTTCTTTGCGAGACTGAAGTTATAGGTAACTGTTCTTTTTTCTTTTATATTACGAGTTATGACATTCCCGTAATCATCCTTGTATGAATAGGTAAACGTATCGATGCATTCCTTGATTTTATAAACGGGTTCTCCGTTCTGATCAAACACTGTTTCGAATCCGTCATCAAGAAGAACCCATTGTCTTTCTCTTTCAGGAAGAGTTTTTACAGATTTCGAAAACAGATAGCCATCTCCATTATCAATAGCTTCAATAATATTTTTAGCACAGTTAAGGCCTTTATCAGCAATTTGGATGGTACGGCCCTTGATATTGTTTCTTGATTTCAAATCGTGGATTAGATCACGCATGACCGGCTTTTCAGATTCATTGCCTGGGAATATCTTCATGCCGACCGGTAACATCTGTGCGTCTAAAAGAAGGCCCATTCCCACAATAGGGTCCCTTCGATTTTCTTTGGAAGGCCCTCTTTTTTGAAGAGTAGATTCCTTATCGATTTCAAAATAATAGTTTGTACAATCAAAATAAGAACGGCTGGAATCCAAAATAAAATTGTCATCAGTCGCAACGGTTAGTATTTCAACCAGTTTCTCATATTCTTCGCCCATGAATTCCAAGCCCTCTAGGAGTTGATCATAACTGAAGTTTTTTTGAACATATAGCTTTGGAAGAATATCATGAAAAGTCTGATGTTTGGATAAAGGCGCAACGACACGAGCATATACAAGAGCGGAAAAGACATCATATACATCGAACTCGAATTTCCTTGAAGAGCTTAAATACCCAAAATGTTCTTTTACATCCAGCATGTTCAAGATTTTCGCAATTGGTACATAACCCAGACATAGTTCTGGTGAAACGTCAGAAATCTGTTGAAAGTTGATGCGGCACTTTTCTGTCTCCCGTTTAGAATTCAGTTCATTGACTTCTTTCTGAAAATGAGAGATTGGATCATCTATACCCTGTTCGATAAGAGCATCAACGAACCCGATTTTACGAAAACTTTTATGTCGTGTGTTCTTGGTTTCTGGAGAATAAAAACTCTCATAGATGGAAAGATAAAGTCTGTCATTTCGTTTTGTTTTTTTAAGAAAATAGGCCATAGAAAGTGTCCTCCAAGTATTACACTTTTACACCATAAATATACCAAATAAATAAAAAAAATAAAATAAATTTAAAGCACAAAAAACAACGATAAATACTAGAGAATCTCAACTTTTTCTCAGAATAGCCTCTAAACATTCATGGTGCAAACCTCTAAAGACGGGTGAAGGAGGATGTGAATGATTAGAGAGAATCAATGATTTTCTCTAATTTTTTTAAAATGCGCTTGCATCACTGGATGTAGTGGTGTATAGTAGATAGGCATGCGTGGGAGAATGCGTAACTGTTCGTATTACCACAGCATAGGACAAAATATAGGAGGAACGTCTTATGAGCAAGAAAAAAGTTACAAAAGTTTGTAAGTTGCAGTTCCAAGCTGGTGGAGCTAAACCAGGTCCAGCATTAGCAAGTGCTGGTATCAACATGCCTCAGTTCTGTACAGCTTTCAATGATGCAACAAAAGATCGTAAAGGTGATATTGTTCCAGTTGTCATTACTGCTTATGAAGATAAGAGTTTTGATTTCGTATTGAAAACAACACCTGCTGCTAACTTATTGAAAAAAGCAGCAAACGTACAAAAAGCAAGTGGAGATCAAAAAGTAGTTGCTGGTACAATTACAGTTGATCAATTAAAAGAAATTGCTGAGTACAAAATGCCAGACTTGAATGCTAACGATGTAGAAGCTGCAATGCGTATTGTTGCTGGTACTGCACGTAACATGGGTATCAAGGTTGAAGGATTTGAATAGGAGGAACATCAATAATGGCAAAAGTAAGTAAGAGATATGCTGAAGCAGCTAAATTAGTTGATCGTTCAAAAATTTATTCAATTGAAGAAGCTGTTAAATTAGCTAAAGAAACTAGTAAAACAAAATTCGACGCAAGTGTTGAAGTAAGTTTCCGTTTAAACGTAGACCCTCGTCACGCTGATCAACAAATCCGTGGGGCAATGGTATTACCTAATGGAACTGGTAAAACACAACGCGTTTGTGTAGTTGCACAAGGCGAAAAAGAAAAAGAAGCTCAGGCTGCTGGTGCTGATTTCGTTGGTGGTGCAGATATTATCGAAAAAATCTCTAAAGGTTGGTTCGATTTTGATGTATTGGTAGCTACACCAGATATGATGGGTCAATTAGGACGTTTAGGACGTGTTTTAGGTCCTAAAGGATTAATGCCAAACCCTAAGACTGGTACAGTAACGATGGATGTTGCTAAGGCTATTGATGAAATCAAAAAAGGTAAAGTTACTTACCGTGTAGATAAAGAAGGAAATATCAACTTAGCTATCGGTAAAACAAGCTTTACAGAAGAAGCATTAGTTGAAAACTTCAATGCAATCTTCAATACAATTGCTAAGGCTCGTCCTGCAACTATTAAAGGTGCATACATGAAGAACTTAGTTGTTTCAACAACAATGGGTCCTGGAATCCACGTTGAAATCGTTAAGTAATTGACAAATCTAGTAAAATAAATTAAACTACAGATTGTTATCAATATTCCAAAGACAGTAACGGCGTATGCTTAATAATGTTACCGAGGGTATGATGCATTGACTTTGCACAATTAGCCCGTCTTTGATGCGGGCTTTTCTTTTGAATATTGTTACAATAGATGAAAGAAGAGGTGGATCGAATGAACAAAGACATCCTTGCACAAAAGGAAGCTGACGTTATCGCCTTATCTGAAAAAATGGAATCTGCTAGTAGTATTGTATTAGTAGAATACCGTGGATTATCAGTAAAGGAAGTAACAGAACTTCGTCGTGCTTTGCGTGAAGAAGACGTTGAATTCAAAGTTTACCGTAACGCAATCGCTCGTCGTGCAGCTGAAAAATTAGGCCACGAAGATTTCGCAAAAACTTTAGTTGGACCTAACGCATTGGCATTTGGTAAAGATCCAGTTGCTCCTGCTCGTGTATTAGCAAAATTCGCTAAAAATCATGAAGCATTAGTATTAAAAACTGGTATCGTGGATGGAGCTATGGTAGACGAAGCTACTATCCAAAAATTGTCTGCATTACCTAACAAAGAAGGTATGTTGGCTAAATTCGCATCTTGCTTAAATGCTCCAGTTATCAAATTTGCTATGACTGTTAAAGCATTGGCAGAAGCTAAAGAAAACGGATCTGTAAAAACAGAAGAAGCACCAGCTACTGAAGAAGCTGCTGCGTAATTAATTATAGGAGGAAAATAAAATGGCTAAATTAACTCAAGAAGAAATTCTTTCTTATTTAGAGTTTCTAATACCAGATATAAATTAAAAAGTATCAGTTCATATCAAACTGATACTTTTTACATATTTAATAATTTAGTTATATCTTTAATATCTTTTTTAAATACAATTGTGTCTATTATATTTGATATTGAGTATAAAACTATTATAACTCCTATTGATGTGATTAAAGCAACACCACCCATATTAGGATTTACAATAATTATTAAACCACATAATATAGATATAATTGAACAAATAAATATTGAAATCCAGTTATTGTATCCATTTTTACATAATAACATAGATATTCTTAAATCCAAAGTAGATTTTGTTATCATTATTATACCAGTTACTATTGGAAATAACGTTTTTATTATATTTGGGTAAAGTAACATTATTATACCCAATAATAGTTCAATAACTCCTAAAGTTAAAAAACCAGAATAAAACATACTTACTTCTTTTTCAAACAAGAAATATATTCCATTTATTATTAGTATAACAGATAAAATATATGTGATTGTTTCAAATGATACTTCGGGATAAACAATAAATATTAATCCAATTATAAACATCATTATAGATATTATAATAGAAGATGTTAAAAATTTATTTAATTTATTAACCATACTCTCTCCTTTCGTGTTTTATTATTATAATTATAGTATTTTTTGTTTTTCCTGTAAATATACAAAAATAAATATTTTATTTAATAAACAACATTTTACATTTATATGTTTTTAATAATTATATATACTTTTATATTATTCACTCATTATTACTATCCTATTTTTCAAGATTTAATTTTCAACAATTAACAAATTTATTTCTTATTTCTTTTAATTTTTAAGATGTCAAAGTGTTTTACTGATATTAATACAAGAAATATTATTAGTAACCACCATTTTATATCTAATGGCAAAGTATTTGCTACTTTATTATAAAAAGGTAAATATATAAAAGCTAATAATCCTAATATAATTCCTGAAGTAACTATTGTGGATACTTTATCTTTAAAACTTTCAATAAAAGTTAATATTGTATTTTTTGAGTCCTTTAATTGATAAGTAATAAACATAATGTCTAAAACTAATGTGGAGTATGCAATAGTTGTTGCTAAATTAATATCTGTAGTATTATTTAATAGATATAAGTAAGTAAGAAATACAACTATAAAAATTAATAAACCTTTTAATCTAAACTCAGAATTTTTTCCAACTGCTATAATTTTAATTACACCCATACCATTTATTATATCGGTTCCTGAATAACACATATTTAATTTAAAGTGATTATTATTGTCATCCTTTTTACTTTTATAAACCACAACTGATTCCCCTGTTAAACACGCTTCATTTACACCTAAGCTTTGTGAATATAATATTATTCCATCACTATATTCACCAACAACAAAATAAACACTTGCTGCTATTATAAGTAATAAAAACATTGGTTCTTTAAATATACTCAATATCTTTAAAATTAATGATTCTTTCTTTTTTCAGTTAATTTATTTAAACCATACTTTTCTTTTGACAAAACCACTTCTTCATCTGTTAAACCTTGGAAGTTTTTTAAACTATTACTTACGTTTTCTTTAATAATAAATACCACTCCATTGCATAATGTTCATTAATATATTCTTAAGCTTTATGGACTATAGGATGCTTTAATCTTATCACACAAACAAATGTTTATCATTTTTTTCGTTTAAATTTGTTATATTTTATTTATTAAAATCACTTTCATTATAAATAAAAAATATCTAGAAATATGATCTAGATATGATTAAAAATTATAATTTCCACTTAGTATCTCTTTTATATATCTTAAATACAATACAAAATAATTTGCTTTTTCTATGTTTTCTTCTACAGTTACATCTGCTATACTTACTTTTTTACCATCTTCTTTTATTATTAATGTTCCTACTTTTTCACCTTTATTAATTGGTGCCTTTAACTTATTTAAATTTAATTCGTAACTTACTTCTCCTACTTTATACCCCTTTTTATTTATTCTAACTACATCATCCATAACTACTATATTTGCTTTATCTTTTTTTCCTTTATCTACTTTGACATTATCTATTATTTCTTCTTTTGTTATATAAGTATGTTTTTGATAATGGTTATGTAGTAGATAAATTGAGAAAGTTAA
>ENA-ORRN01000540-ORRN01000540.1-human-gut-metagenome-genome-assembly--contig:-NODE-540-length-29965-cov-3.444968_pt1 | contig 29965 bp, 16 predicted proteins | sample MGYA00242174_ERZ509132 | MGnify/ENA primary metagenome ERZ509132 (study PRJEB26280, sample SAMEA2338671) | human gut metagenome | biome: human gut; feature: human-associated habitat; material: faeces... | reverse complement strand
TACTCCACCGCAATCCTTTGGCAGAAGCGCTGCCAGGTCGATGCTGTCCGAGCCGCCCCTGAGAGACAGAAAATCTCTGTAAATGTTTGGTGGATTCCAATAAGCCCGTGCGATATTAACTTCTACGGTCAATGGCTCTGCTGCCGTATAATTCGTAGATTCAGGAAGCGAAATCGTAATCTTCGCACTTCCTGCGCCCTTGAGCGTTACCTTGCCATCCGCCGAAATCGAGAGAAGCTTATTTGCAATCTCCGCTGCATCGGTTATTGCAGCACCATTTGCCTTCTTTGCATCGGTTATCGCATATTGAAGCGCAGCTTCTTTATGCCCCGCCTCCACGCCGAGATTAGAGGTCGCAAATTCTCCTTCATACTGGTACTGAACATTCTGTGTAGCTTTAAATCCTAACAGTTTTTTAATCTCACCTGCCGCCTTTTCAATTACAAGCTGGCAATAGTCTACCGTATCTGAATCTGTCAGGTCTTTATAATATTTCCAAGTAACTTTATAATTTTTATTTTCCAGTTTAAAAGTAATATGGTACTTTCCACAGGTGGAGTCTAGCTTTGATGCGCTTTCAGGTATCTCAATAACCAAATCCTGTTTAATCGTATCCCGTGTATCATCAGCCGCCAACGGCGTGCCTCCATCTATCTCAAAGGCAAGGTCATCAATTCCCGGGCAAGGCTTACCGTAGACTTTGTGCATATCCGCAACCTTAATGGTAATCGGGCGCGGTGCAATCGTCGGCGTAACCTCCACAACTGCCGCTTCATAGGTATCGCCATAGCTTGTATCCGGTGTAAAGGTTACCAGACATTTCCCGGTATCATTCATCTGCCATATATGCGTATCATCGCCTGTCTGCACAGTCCACGTACCGGTAATGGTCTCATCACCATACCTGGCAACGCCGTCCTTCGTTATCTTTAAATCTGCAGTCTTATTACCGTAAACGCCGCTTACTTCCGGAAGTGTCGTAACCCCCGGCATCGCCTTTGTCGTGGTAAATTCAATAGCAGGCTCCGTTAATGCCGTTATATTGCCTGCCTTGTCAATGGCTGCTATCCAGACTGCAGTTTTCTTACTTGGATACAATGGAAACTTTCCAAAATTACCTATTTCAATTTTATTATCACCTTTTGTTCCTGTCGTTTTGAAGATTGCAGGTGTCCAACTCGCAACAAAGTTTTGGTTAGCATTACTCTCCTTAAGTCCATCCTTACGAACTTCCCATTGTCCACAATAAAGATTTTCGTCCGGTTTAAAATTCCACCCATTGCGGGGCGCCCATTTTCCATCGTTTTTGACAGCGAACTGTGGGTACTTTGGCTCACCTTTCATATAACTTTCAATATCTCTTTTGCAGTCGTCGTAGGTGTAGCCAGTAACCCCATCAAATACTCCTTCGGATACAAAGAACCACATCAGCGTTGCATCCTCGCTCAGGTTAACCTTGAGTGTTGCCTCAGTATCCTTCAGCGTACCGTCTTCTTTCTTCGGCTCAGTTACTGTCACGACAGGAGCGCTCGCATCCTGTACCAGTCCTTCGGTACAGATATAATCGCTCTGATTTCCTGCGTTATCCATCGCATAAGCATAGACTACATAGCTACCATCCTCGACTAATGCGCCATGAATGGTTGCACTGTCCGACAGCCAGTTTCCTGCATCTACCTGCGTAAATTTACCATCGGCTGCCAGAGTGTCCAGTTCTGCTTTGGTCTTTCCCGTTGCCGAAGCAGTGTCTGTGATCTGGTCAATATAATAGTAATACTTAGATACCCCACTTACCTTATTCACGCCCTCTTTTGCATCGTTTGCATGAATCTTAATATCCAGTGTTGTATCATTGTAGAGGTGTCCGAAGCTGATCTTATTTAAAAGTGTTCTCCACCAGTTATCTTTGATCTGGATGCCATAACCATCTTCCTTGCCATCTGCATCTGCCCAGGTCGGTGCGGTGGTATCAATGTTTATCGTAATCTCTACAGGAACAATAGATTGATTCCATGGGTCTTTTCCATATAAAGTTACGGTATGCGTGCCTTCTTCCTTAAAGGTATAACCCGGATTTTTGCCTGCAACCGCATCTTCCAGGCTTGCATAAAACACAACTTCATCGCTTACAATGGCATATTTTCCTTTGGCGGTCCGATATACTATATTTTTCCAGTCAGATACTGGATTGTCTGATGTTACATCATTTTCCGTAAACGTAGCAGGTATGCCGTTTTTCCACCAGTTGGAATCCTCATTGTACCAACAATTCTTGGATACCGTGGTCTGTGCCAGAGTAAACGCATGGGCAATGTCAAAGTATCTGACGAGCTCACCCTTATAATTGCCAATTCCGGTAAAGGTAATCTTTCCATCTCTTTTACCGTTTGTCACCTCCGTATTATTCTCAGCACTTACGGTGAAATCTTTGTCTTTGTCCAGAACTCCCTGGTCATTTCCCGGCTCATTTTTCCGGTTTGAATCTGTGATTCCTCTATCCCAGTTTTCAGGAATGATCGGCATACCGGTGTAATATACCGTGATACCTATATCATCCAGATGGATCACGGAATCTGTTAAACTTCTCGGCTCAATGGTCGCTTTCACGCCAATAGGGAGAGAAGCACACATATTTTTTCTAGCTTCATGTATAGAAACATAAATTGTATAGTTTCCGGCATTGGTTATCATATGATTCTCTGTAACCGGATCATTTATTTGTTTATAAGCTTGAGAAACTCCATTTTCATAATACATAAGTACAAAATAATAGGTAAAATTGCTGGCAAATCCATCCGTTTCCATTGTTTTTCCAGTACAGGGTACGATCAGTCCATCAGCAACCGGAATCATTGTCTGGCTATCAACAGCGTCTGCCTTAAGTCTGATGGTTCCATACTGAACAGCTCCATGGGCTTTCCCATCATAGGTTCCCTGATAGCCACTAAAGCCTTCTCCCACAACTTCACCATATCCAATCGTGAAATAGTGCTCAATCGTGCCGTAATAGCTGCCCTGTCCGGTGATCGTAACTTTCGGTGCTTCATCAGCCTTGAAATCGCTTCCACCTTCTTCATTCCTGTAGCAGTCTATATTATTGGCATAGACCACATAATAATTTGCTTTGGAAATGTCTGCATTTGCAGGGTCTGTGGAATCCTGTGCCAATTCTCTGCCTGATTTATATGAGGGCCCAGTCAGCGACTTATTGCCATTCGCAGTATCCAGTGTAACTCCTGTCATCACCTGCGGATAGCTGTCGTAGGTACGGCCTACCAGACCTTCGATATGAAGGTGTCCATTTTTATAGGCTTCCGCAAGGTCAGTCCTTCTGCAGTTTCTGCAATAGCCATGGTCATCCTTCGTATGTGCCTTAAGGGTTACCTTGGAAGACGGCATCGTGAAGGAAAGGTCTGTCGTATCTATCGTTACTGCTTTGCCGCCATAAGGCTCATAAAAGCAGACCTCGCCCGTGACCTTAATTTTCTGGTCCGTCGTACCTCCATTGCTGTACAGTCCGTAGGTTACACCGTCCCTCTGTGTGACATTTGTGTCATTTTCTCCGTCTGTGGGCAGAGCGATACCACCCAGCTCTATCGGGAACCATATCTTAAATGCGCCAGCTCCCTGCGTTATTTTGCTGGAAAAATCAGCAGAGTCATGATTACAGTAGATGCTGACATTCAGATTACTTTCATCTCCTGTAAACACATCAGGTATTTGTGCTCCCTTCTCTATAACTATCTCAGCATTGCCAGTAACCTCTATATTCTCTAGCCCGGTTGCCCTCTCGCCCAGCCGCAGTACAGCGGCATCCTGCGCCTGTGTACCTCTCGTATCACCAAGAAAGTCTATGTTTCCAACCACGTTTATATTTTCTATGATAACATCCTGCCCACCTGTTATAAACAGGCAGTTTCCATTACTACTCTTCAAGGTATGTGGCTTATTACCCTCTGAACGCAGTGTTATCTCAGCCGGCAAATATACTTTATTGAGCATCCTGCTTATACTCTTATCCACTTTCGTATCCTTCAGCAGCAGGATTTCCAGCTTTTCCCATAACTTGTATTCTTTATTCTCTTCCGATCCTTCCAGATAGAACATGGCTGCATCCCATGTCAGGAAATACATCGTTTTTGTCTCACCGCTATTTTTTTCTATCTGAAACTTTACAACGGCCTGAGATGTATCCTCCGGCGTGTCAGCGCGAAGCACTTCTACACTGCCCTGACTTCTATCCGTTCTGCTTATATCGGTCTTAATACCGGCTGAATAAAAAGCATAGCCTTCTGCCAGCGTATCCGCGATAGCATAACCCTGCGTTTTATCAAGCAGAGAGTCGTCATTGTTTTCATCAAAATTGCTCAGAGCAATCTCTTCATACTTACCACCTGAAAGCATTACTTTTGCGCGTTTTATCTGACTAAACTCTCTGTGGTCTATATGCAGAGCCTTTATCTTAGCAGTATCTCCGGATACGCTAAGGGTGGCACCTCCACATACCAGAACCTCTGTTCCCTCATACGTACCTCCGGTAATTGTACAGGAAATATCAGTATTGTTCATCTCACTAGCTTTTCCAATATAAATACTGTCGCTGTAATAACCATCTTTTAGCTCTGCAGCCGCACCACCCATAAACCTCAAGACACCCTTATAATTACCATTCTCTACCGTAAGCTTTGCTTTGTTCTGAATAAAAACTGGAGCGTTCAGTGTTCCATTCTGTCCCGTGCCTGCGCCTTTAAAGACTGCCTCCACACCTTCGCCAGTGATATAAAGACCCTTTCCTGTAACGGTACAGCCATTAAGATCCATACAAAAGCTGACCTTTTTTGTACCCCCATCTATTTTCCACTCGCTTTCTGTCTCAAAAATATCTTTCAGGATTTTCAGCGTAATTTCAAGGTCTGCATCCGCAGCATCTACTGTATCTTTAATTGCAGCTATTGCTTTCGTAAGCGTTGCATAACGTGTTGTATTCCCACCTACCGTAACTTCCGCAACACCTTCTTCTACCGTAAAGACAGCCTTTTTGGAGGTCGCCGTATATTCACCGCAGGTCGCTACACAGTAGTATTGATAGGTGCCTGCCAAAAGTCCTGTAGGAATCCTGTAGGTCGCAGTTTTTGCACCCTGCCCCGTTTGTTCTACTTTGGTTGTTGTTCCATTTATGGTTTTATCAGCATACCACTGGTAGGAGATACTGCCACTGCCAGCACTGCCAGATTCTGCTTTTACGGTTAGCTCAGGCGCCTCGGCAGCGGTATAGTTTTCCATCACAGTTTCCGCTCCGTTGGATGCGTCGTGAAATAGAGCGGACTTTTAACAGCCGTTACCTTTCTCCCTTCGTCTGTCCACCTGGCTGTTAGGTCTGCATAGGTACCATCCTCATACTTTAAGGTATAGCCGACCTTCAGAAGGTCCTGCAGGGTTTTCTTAGAATTATTAACCCAAATCGCATTGCCTGAGGCTGAGGCAGGGGTAAAGGTTCCCTCTGCAATCTGGCTGTTGTCGGGTAATCTAAGACATCCATTAAAGGTTCCACCCTCAATGTTTACAGCTAAATTTTTATATTCGTTATTCATTATAAAACCGTTGCCAGCATTCGCCGTTAAAGTAGCGCCTTTTTTAACTGTAATTTTAACGTTATAATTACCCGTGACTTTGACACAGTAACTCCCACTGTTCTCATTTTTAATAACTGCGCCTTCGCTAATAATACATTCGGAGCAGCTACCTGTAAACGTAATGGTGCCATAGCCAGCCCCAACATTTCCGGTCACCTCCGTATTGGTAATTGTACAGGCTTTACTGCCATTAATAGTAATGGTACCTGCCTGCTCACCACTACTTCCACTAATACTTGCAGCATCAATGGTACAGGTCACACCGTCCCACAGCGCAACTGTGGAACCGGTTCCAGTATTTTCGATTGTGACACGCTTAATTGTCAGCATTGAATCATTATCTGCAGTTACCAGTCCATCCCCTTCAGATTTATTTCTAGAGTCATAGCTGCCTGTAATTGTTCCCTTATTCGAGCCGGATGAGGTAATTGTTATATTTACTCTTTTAAAATATAAACGTGCATTGTCCCCCTGTAGTGTCAATGTATGGCCATTCAAATCCAGCTCTATCTCTTTTGCCAAACCGGTACCAATGGTAAGCGCACTTGTTATGGAGGCATCATCATTCAACAGTTTAATGGAAACTTTTTCCAGGCTTGCGCTTCCATGCCCGCCAATCCATGTTGCAAGGTCCTGAGCGGTATAGGGGGCTTTCTTCGTTCCATTAGCATCCGTTTCTGTTACCTCAATCGTTCCAGCAGCCAGCAGTGCAATCCTATATTCGCCTACGAGCACATAGATGGTCGGAAGCTCCACGTCTTTACCCAATACGAGCTGGTTGCCGTCTCCATCCTCATCCGGCAGTACCGGCGTATAGGCATAGCAGAAGCCGTTTGACGCTTCACTGCTGTCAAATTCTTCTGCGTCACTCTCTTCCACATTCAGCTCCCACTTGATGTTTTTCAGGCGGATTTTCTCCGTCGTTGTCTCGGTATCAGAGGAAGCTGCTGCGTCAGAACTGCCTGTCGTCTTTACACTGTCTGCATTATCGGATGTAGATGCTGTGTCGGTTTTCTTTGCATTGTCTGCACCGTCGGATGTGGCTGCTGTGTCAGAGGCATCGTCCTTCTCTGCCGCGTATACTATGAGTTTATGCGGCAGAAGGGCATCCGCCATCTGTCCAATAAGCGCACCAAAAGCAGAGGGTAGGTCGGCACGTGCCTGTGTATCCTCTGTATCAGAGCTGCTAGAGCCATTTGGGTTGTTTGATTTGTCAGAATTTCCAGAATCCTTTGATGTATCCGAATCCTTTGTATCTGCATTTCCATTGTCAGAAGCACCAGACTTATCGGAAGCATCCGCATTGCCGGAATCGCCATCCTTTTCATCTGAGGATTCTGTATCCTTCTTATCATCAGAGGACGCAGTATCTCCATTACTGTCATCCTTCTGCGCATCGTCCTTCTCTGTATCTCCCGTCTCGGAAGCATCTTCTTCATCGTCGGCTTCCTTTTCATCCGCCTGCGTGATCTTTTCTACCGTAACGGTCAGGCTGGTCGGAAACTTGATGTCGCTCTCAAGCGCACCGATGGGCAGGGTCTGCTCCGTGATGTCCTTTGAAAGCTCCTCAAAAGAAACAATAGTCGTTTTACCTGTCTCACTTTCATCGGTCTTTGCAGAAACCGAGAGTGCGGACAGGTCTACAGTATTGGCAACCATCGCAACGGTCAAGCCCATCACAAGTATGCGCTTACGCAGCTCCCTCCGCCTGATTTTTTCATGGGTCTGCTGCCAATCCCTCTCTGGCATGGTGTTTTTCTTTTTCATGTAAACTCCTCTCTTTTACCCTTTTTCCCTAAAGCAGCCGGGATACTGCCTCCCGCAGCTGATATTCCGTCACAGGCTTTACCAAAAAGGTGTCCGTCTGCATCCTGCGGCTTTGGGGTTCAAACTCTGCCTGGTCGCTGATCCAAAGGAGCGGGACATCCCTGCTGTAGCCTCGTATGCTCATGCAGAAATTCATCCCCCTGGCTCCGTCCTCCATGACCACCACAGCATCATAAGGCCCATCCCGCTGCATGGCATAGGTACAAAACACGCCGTTATCAAAGCGGTCTACTTTGCCCAGCTTCATCAGCAAAGCGGTTTCTTTTTCTTTCTGGCTATAACTGCACAGCGCAATTCGCATGTTCGCACCTCCATTTCATGATGGGTTTTATCGCCTCATATAGCTCCTGATCGGAGCAGTCTGCCGGAAGAAACACAGGGATACGCAGGTGATACGCGATCAGGGCAAAGTTTTCATCATCACTCCACCAGACAAGCGGTACTTCCGGTGCCAGCCGCTTCGCCTGTATAGCCGCCTCCAATCCCTTTGCTCCGGTCATGGCGATGACAACCGCATGGTAGCGGCTTCGCCGGAGTGCCTGAGCAAGCTGGTTCTCATTCCACAATTCGTCAATCGCAAGCTGCCCATCCCCATCAAAAAGGGAGCGCAGCCTGCTTTCAAACCATTCCATATTTCTCAGCTCCGTACAAAGTGCGATTTTCATGCTGAGCCTCCTTTCCTGAAAAAAAAATAATCCTACCCGGAGGGCTTTTTATGTGATAGGAATTTCCTATCACATAAAAAAACAGACCTTCTCATCGGAAAGTCTGGTAGTATAATTAGGGTAGCATCTTGTCAAGGGAAATGCAACCGACTTTGTTTAAGACGCAAGTTTTTCCTGCGGTTTTATGTTATACTAATATTGGATTATTGTGCAAAGGAGATGGCACGATGCAGATTGCGATTGTGGATGACAGAGCAGAGGACAGAGAAGAACTGTCTGCCTGCCTGGAAAATTATATGAAAAAGCATCAGCTGGACTATACGCTGACAGAATTTGAGGACGGAGAGAATTTTCTGAAAGCTGCCGCCCAGGTCGATTTTCAGCTTGTCTTTATGGACATCTATATGGAGAACATGGATGGAATAGAGACCGCCAGAAGGCTGCGCCAGAAAAACAGGCTCTGTAAGATCGTTTTTCTGACCATTACAGAAGATTATGCCCGGATGGGGTACAGCCTGTCCGCCAGCTATTATCTGTTGAAGCCGCTTTCGCTCCATCAGGCAGATTTTGAAGAAGCGATGGAGCTGTGCCAGCTAAAACCGCCCTATGAAGTGATGACACTTTCGGTTATGGCTGACCGTCAAAAGCTGGAACTTCCCACAGAGAAGATTCTATACATAGATTATCAAAACCGTATGACACGGATTCATACGGCGGAACGCGTGATACCGGTAAGCGGAGGCTTTCAGGAGGTTACTGCCGCATTGCAGAAGGACAAGCGTTTTTTGCCCTGCTACCGGGGCATTTTAATCAACATGGATTACATCAGCCAGGTTGACAGTCAGACCTTCCGTTTGATAAACGGGGAGGCACTTCCGATTGCTCTCCGCAATGGAAAACAGCTGCGGGAAACCTACCGTCAGTATGTTTTCTCTGAAATGGGGCGTATCGTATGAGAATGAAACAAATACGCAGGCGTATTCTGGGGGGCTGTCTGGCCTGCCTCCTCTGCCTGACCGGCAGTATCCCCGCATTTGCCGCTGGAACTGCAACCCCAGCCAACGCCGATGAAAGAAGGGAGAATCCGCCGGGTTTAGAAAACAAAGCTTCAGGGGCACCGGATAGCGGAACCCCGGAAACACCGGAAGCATCGGAAGAAATACCCCTCGTCCTTGTCACGGAAATACAAAAGGAAGGCGAACTGCTCTCCCTGCCGGCTTTTACCCTGCCCCTTAGAACCACACCGTCTGATGATGACCTGGAGGAAATTTATCAGCTGGCCCTTCAGTATCAGACCGTTTGCGCCACTGTAACAGCCGGTGAAGAAATCCGGCAGGAAACATTTTCTGTCGCATGGGATTTTTCGGCCATTGACCAGACCACTCCGGGCGAATATGCCGCAGCAGGCCGGATTGAACTGCCGGAGGGGTATGCCTTTGGTGAAGCTGTCTTGCAGGAGCTGCAGATTCCCGTCCGGGTAGAAGAAATGACGCCTGCTGTCATTACCTCCATAGAGCAATGGTATCCTTATACAAATGCATTTGCGCTCCCACAGGGCAGCGAAATTGAAGCGCTGGAAGAATTATTCGCCGCCTCCCCGTATTATCTGGAATGCTATGCGAAGAACGGAACCAGCTACACCGCTGTGGTGGAATGGGATTTTTCGTGTATTGATCTGAATACTGTGGGACTGTACCATGCAGCAGGAAGGCTGACCGCACCGGAAAATACCGTATTTGCGGATCGTGTCGATTTCCCTGAAATTACAATTCCTGTTTCTGTTCAGGCTCCGGATAGACCAGACATTAACTGTTTTCTGGCCGCCAGAGGAAACCTTTATTTTCCCTGGGTCACACCGCCGGGAGAACCGGATAAGATCAGTGTATGGCTGTCCGAAAACAACGGTTCATGGAACCAGCTGGAAAATGGCATTTACGTGGGACGGGAAATGCTCTCGATTGCCACCCGTCTGCTGACGCCGGGCAGCGGTTACCGCCTTCAGGTTGATTATGACGGCGGACAGACCGGCATCCTGTCCTTTACCTACGCAGATGAAATTGTTCTTGAAGGGTATCATGAAGGCGACCGGGATGGAGGGGATGCAGGCGGAAATCCACCCGACACCATCATTCAGCCGCCTCCTGAAGATACCGACGATCAGGATGACGGTTTCGCAGACAGGCCCTCCACAAAGCCTTTAAGATCGCCTGCAACAAATGGCGGTGGAACGAATTCCGATGATTCTGAAAAAGCACCACCGGTCAGCGGGGAAAATGATCCTGCGGATCACAAGCCTTCCGAGCCATCCTGGGATGGAAAGGATGATTCCATAGATATCGATAAAGACGATTTCCCATCGGAACAGGCAAACGGTGATACAGAGGAAGATGCAGATTCCCAAAACTCTGCTTTTTCAGAGTTCTTCGATGAAACCACTGACCGGATTTCCGGCACACGCTTTTTGATGATGCTGCAAACAGGGGAGCAAAGAGCCGTCTTTTCCAAACAGGGAATCACCATCAGCATACCCAAAGACGCCTTGCCGGAGGGTATCCAAAACGAAGATCAGATTGAAGTCATCATCCAAAAGGATACGGATGGCGGTTTTTCTTTTTCGTTTTCCATCAATGGAACTGTGCTCAACTCCCTGCCGGATGTTTCTGTCATGCTGCCCTATCCAAATGACCCGGCAGCCGGCACATTGTTCCTTTGTGATGAAAGCGGCGTAGAAATCCCCATGACCGGTTACGACGATACGGCGAAAGCCGCTTCCTTTCAGATCAGCCATACAGGGACTTACACCATTGTGGGAAAGGAAGATACCGCTTCCCTGGCACATGCTGCCGACACAGGGCACAGCTGGTTGCCCATATTCTTTTTCATTCCGGTCTGTCTGGTTCTTCTGTCTGCCGGTGAATTTTTCCTAAGGAGGAGGCGAAAATAAGATGGTATCTTCTGTGGTAAAAAAATATGCTGCCTTATGTATGGTCTGCCTGTGCTCATCCCTGTTTTTTCTTGGCCTGTATCAGTTCAATAATAAATATGGTCAGGACACAATCCAGGCGGCAAATGGGATTCTGGCGCTTTCTGAGGAAGAACTTCAAAAGTCACCGGTGCGCTTTCTGGTATCCGGCTGGGCATTTTATCCTGACGCGCTTTTGACCCCGGAAGAAATACGGGATGAAAGCCATTATATGCGCTACCTTTCCATCGGAGAGCAGACCAATTTTTCCAGTCCTGCAAGCCCTTCTCCCTATGGCTGCGGGACTTACCAGATGACATTCTTTCTGCCGGAACGGAAGGAAGTGTATGCACTGGAAATCCCGGAAGTGTTTTCTGCTTACAACCTTTATCTGGATCAAGACCTGATCCTGCAAATGGGGGAACCTGCACATGGGACACCATTGGTTCAAAACCGCATGGTCACTTTTCATGGCGGAAAACCGGTCACACTCACCATAGCGGTCAGCAACTATGACCACTTTTACGGAGGGATTGTTTATCCGCCTGCTTTCGGAACGATGCTGGCGGTCAATACAACCAGAGGAATCCGGTTTGCATTCTGCCTGTTTGGCTGTACAGTTACCTTTGTCTGTGCGCTGCTGTCCTTTTATTTCAGCCGCCGGATGAAACAGAAAAATACATTCCTGTTCGGACTGATCTGCCTTGCCATGTGCGGCCTGTCATCCTATCCTGTGCTTCATATGCTGGCTGCGGTTCCCGTATTCCCCTGGTACACGATTGAACTGTTCTGTATCTATCTGGTTACCTGGCTGATCGTAGTTCTGCAAAACCGGATATGCAGGCCGGGCTTCCTGCCTGTGGCCATCAGTAATGGGGTGGGCGCTGCCTTCCTGGTATATGCGTTTGTGTATGGCATGATGGCTTCCCATCTCTCCCTTGGAGCTATTCGTTTCTTCTCTGCATCGGTCTTTTGTTACAAGGCGGCATCTGCACTCTATCTGCTTATCATCGCTGTGCTTGCCATTCACAGAGGAGAAAAACGGAGCAGGCCGATCTTCTATGCTGCGGCAGCCGCAACCTGCGCCTTTATATGGGATCGCCTTCTGCCGGTTTATGAGCCGGTTATCGGCGGTTGGTTTGTGGAATGGGGCAGCTTTTTCATAGCAGCCGCCATCGGTTATTCCCTCTGGCGCGATGTGGTAGAGGGGTATGGAAACAGCCTGATTTTTCAGGAAGAACGCAAGCAGGTCATCCGTCAGCTTTCTATGCAGACCGAATACAGCCGTCAGGTTTCTGAAGCAGCGGCAGAAAACAGAAGGCTGATTCACGACATCAAACACCATCTGCACACCATAGACCGCATGGCCTCTGAACGTGGGCAGACGGAGATCTGCTCCTTCCTGTTACAGGTAGAGGAACAGGTTGCGGCGTCATCGGGTCACTCCTATGTTGCGTTCTGTAAAAATCCCGTCGTAAATGCGCTGATTGAATACTACTACGGCATGGCGCAGATACAGGGGACAGAATTTCAGGTGCGGCTCGATCTTCCCGATCAGATGCCGCTTACCGATGTGGAACTGTGTACGGTGCTGGGCAATCTTTTGGACAATGCCGTTGAGGCATGCAGCCGCCAAAAGCAGGGAGTGCGCCGCATTTTAGTTGCCGGCGAAACCAGAGGCAATATGTACTTTTTGAAGATTGAAAACACTTACGACGGGCTGGTCTTTCAGGAGGGAAAAACATTCCTCTCCCGAAAGGGCGCATCCGCTGATCACGGAATCGGGCTTTCCTCTGTCCGAAAAATCATTGAAGGCCATGGCGGTGATCTCGATCTTGTTCCCGGTGAGGAATCCTTTCTTGTTGGAGTTACAATACAGATGTAAAAACTGTTTTTTGAGGCGCATTCAGATAACATAGAATTCCTCCATTTCTGGAATTGCATACGATGAGAGGGCTGATAAAAACTGGTGCAATGTGTTTTCAACACCAAGATAATTCAGAAAGCGCTCCAGAAATGCAATCGTAGATTTCTTATACTTCCGATTTTTCAGGACAAAAACCGACGAAAATGCCTCCTATAATCGCTTTCATTAGTCGCTCTTTGGCAGAACCAGCATTCATCTGTTCCCTTGCCGTTGTTTCTGTATCATCCATGCTTGGCTGCAATTTATTTGACGGATGGTTATGAACCAGCATGATTGCAGATCGGGTTGCGTTACATAGTTTTCACTTTCAAAAAATTAAAAAAATTATGTTTTTGAAAGCGACATCTTGCATATACTAGTAGTAGACAGTATACTAAGTACAACGAAACAGTTTCGAAAAATAAAAAAACTTCAATTTTTGAAAGTGGGTGACTAAATGAAAACAATCACAAGAGCAAAATATCTCGATAGAATCATTGAACTGAATGGCACTCCTGACATCAAGATCATCACGGGCATTCGTCGATCTGGTAAGTCCAAACTGATGCAGGCGTATATTGCGTATCTGAAAAGCAACTTTGAAAACATCAATATTATCTTCATCGACTTCATGGATTTGGCGTATGAAGAAATCAAGGAATACCATGCCTTACACGCCTATGTGGAAGAACATTATCAGGAAGGCAAAACGAACTACCTGTTTGTAGACGAGGTTCAGATGTGTCCCAAGTTTGAGTTGGCAATCAATAGCCTGTACTCTAAGGGAAAATACGACATCTATGTAACAGGCTCTAATGCTTTCCTGTTGAGTGCAGATCTGGCAACTCTGTTTACCGGACGCTATATTGAAATTCATGTGTTTCCTTTCAGCTTCCAGGAATATTGCCAGTATTATGATGATATTAGTGACAAAGATAAGCTCTTTGATGAGTACGCTATCAAGGGCGGTTTAGCAGGTTCCTATGCTTATAGAACCGAAAAAGACAGAACAAACTATATCAAAGAGGTCTACGAAACGATTGTTACAAGGGATTTGGTACAGAAATATACTCTCCCGGACACTTTGGTTTTACAACGTCTGAGCGAGTTCCTTATGGATAATATCAGCAACCTGACTTCTCCGAATAAGGTCAGTCAGCTACTGACAGCAAATGAGACTCCAACCAATCATGTAACCGTCGGCAAGTACATTAAGTATTTGTGCAATGCTTTTGTATTTTATGATATTAAGAGATACGACATCCGAGGTAAGAAATACCTTGAAAGCTCTGAAAAGTTCTATTTGTGTGACAGCGGTATTCGATATGCAATACTGGGAAGCAGAAATATAGACTATGGCAGAGTATATGAAAACGTTGTTTGTATCGAGCTTCTTCGCCGTGGATATGATGTCTATGTCGGCAAGCTCTATCAAAAGGAAATCGACTTTGTTGCTCAGAGAGGTAGCGAAAAGATTTATATTCAGGTCAGCGACAACATTTCCGGGCAGGAAACATTTGAGAGAGAATGCTCTCCTCTGCTTCAGATTCGAGACGCTTATCCGAAAATGATTATTGCCAGAACCAAACATCCCCAATATAGCTATGAAGGAATCGAAATTCACGATATAGCCGATTGGTTACTACAAGAATAAGCAGGGCGAAATATCTTTTACGAGTCTTCTTGCGAGTTTTTTAATACCACTCGTAAGAAACTCGTAACCATTATGATGATATCCGCGTCCTTGACGAATCGGAGGTCTATCGCATCTTCTATCCAGAGAAGTTTGCAAACCTACATAAAACCCGATACATCCGCCTCCCTGATCTTCTGGAAGAATACGCTGAGAAATCAGTGCTTCCCGGTGGAAAGTTGATGACCTGGGCTGGACTGTGACCAGCCTTTGCTAAACGGCGATACCCATGCGCTGAACGCACTTCAGCGCATGGGCTAATCGCCCGGAATAATCATTCATTTCTTTTGATTTTTATTTTTCCTTCCCCCTTCCTAATCAATTTCCCGTCCCTATAAACTTCTGTTTCTCCATTATGGATAATCATTCCATATTTATGGTTATCTGCCGGAATATTCCAAAGCTCAATATCTTCATCTGCCCAGAAGTTTCCAAAAATAATCTCATTTTCTTCAAATTCCACCAATTCCTCCAGTAATGGTAATCCCATCAATACCCCCCAATTATAATGAGGAGAACCAGAACATTCTCCAGTTACTGCATGATAATTTTCTGGGGTGAAGCCATTTTCCTTCCACTCCTTTGCAAGCATGGACGCTGCCTTTTTGGCAAATTCCCATGCAATCTTGTCTTCTTCAGCCCGTTTTAGTGCCAAATAAGTCCATAATGTCTGAGGAGGCCAAATTTGTCCCCTCCAATAATGCTGCTGTATAAATGCCGGATCATCACGCGAAATAGACGGAATCATATAATCCCCCCAAAATTTCTTTTCATCCAAAAGTAATTTTAGGAGTTTTTCTCTCCGATCACTGGGAACCAATCCCGTCATAAGAGGCATAAAACAATCAGGAGACTGTTTTCTAGAGAAAGTACCATCAAATTTCAAATTATAATAGCATCCATCCTCTTCGCACCACATCCTGGTATTAATCATTTCTGCCATCTTTTCATACTTTTTCCGATATTCATCCGCTTCATCCGGCTTTCCCAAAGCAAGTGCCATTTTGCTTAATGATTCGCAATCTACCGCATACAGGCAAGACCGTTCCAACGTATAAATATCTGCCATATGGTACTGTAAAAGATAACGCGATTCATCTTCTACCGTATCCTCTGTCAAATTCTCTAATCCGGCAATGCTTACAAAATATTTCCCTGTCGTCCACTGTGGACTGTCATCATAGGTTTCAAAATATGCATATTGCGCCTTTGCCACATATGGCTGTGCTTTGGTCCCAAGAAATCCCATTTCTTTTTCCGGGTCATATCCAAATCCAAGAAGTCCCCAACCAAGCGCATCTCGATATGCTTGCCCATCTCCCCGATCCGAAAACCACCATTGGTTTGCTTTTTTAGCTCCTTCATAGCACTGCTCTGCCCACTTTTTATCCTTTGTATGCAGATAGGTTTTCCACAATGTTAGTCCTTGAACAATGTGTTGCGCTCTTCCAGCCGTAATCGGCGGTTCTGCTCTAAGTTCTGAACGCGGCGTTGTATAAAGAGGGATTTTCCCGTCAGGCAGTTGGGCATCATATCCGGAAAGCATATTTTCCTTGGCCAATTCCGGATATACCCATGCGCTGGACCAACTGCTTAAAAAAGTATCCCAATTAAACTGAATTCCCCAGCTGTCTTCCTTTCTTGTCCATGGCCGATCCACCATGATATATTTCCGCTGTGTTGTTTCTTTATAAATAGTGTTATATGAAAGCAATGAAGAAAAAGCCTCACAGATATCTCCCGTCATCCCAGTTCCTCGAAGACTCTCTGCTTCCTGTCTTTTTCTTGCTTCCTGTATGGATATTTGCCCTATTCTGATCTTCTCCAAACTTTCTGTTTCGGAAAATCCTTTCAGGAAATCTTGCGCTAAGCCATTTTCCAAGGTAAAACAAAATACCCCTTCCATAAGCAATCCATAATGACTGCTCAATCCCATATCATTCCAAATACTTGGTTCATTTATATTATGCAGCACTCCGCTGGAAGAAAAATCCACAAGCTGTTCCTTCCGATTATTATAGCCCAGCTCCTCTACCGGAATAGAATCCAACGTTAAATAGACTGCATGATTCTGACCGTCCTTCCATGGGGAAATAATCTCTCCAGCCACGCATTTTTCTGACTGTTTCGTGAAATTAACCCATTCTTTCTGCAGACAGTATTCTCTCGGCACATACATCTCCGCCAATACAGCTACCTTTTCCCCCATATCAACCCGTCCTGCTATTCCGGTATCAGATATCCTAGCCCAGGTAAGTTTTATTTTTTCTCCAAACGCCTCCCATTCTATTTCGTAAAATTTTTCAGGCGTCATTTTCCCAATTCGTATTTTCCGAAAATCAAAGTCAGTAGCATCCTGCAGCTTTTTTTCCTTTTTACTATAAGCCAGAAAACGAATTCCAAATAATTCTCCTCTACTGCTTACCGACATAATCCCATTCGGATATAACGGATCGTATGCTCCATATTTTACCATAATACACGTATAATCCAATTATCCTCTTTTGAGGGTAATGGATTATTCTCCTTTCTCCCAAACTCTTGGGTTTTATTGAATACTCCATTATAATACTTAAAGCACTGTGGATCTGTACCTATAGCTTTACAGCTTTGACTGTTCGGAGGTGACTCAGACCACAGCTTTTCGTCTATTACTGGTAATTAGTTTGTTAACGCTCGACGTTTTTATTTACGTGATTACACAGCCGAATTCTCTGTGGAAGACAACAGTGCTAAAATATTTATTCAGGAGGTTTTTTCTATGCCCATGTACTTTGTTGGAATTGATATTTCCAAGTACAAACATGATTGCTGCATCATTTCTGCAGCCGACCAGCAGATTATTTCTAAATTTACCATCACTAATGACAAAGATGGCTTTGAACAACTGCTTACTGCTCTTAATTCTCTCTCCAATCCTGAGGATATAAAAATAGGGTTTGAATCAACTGCCCATTATGCCCTCAATCTTGAACTCTTCCTTGAGAATGCCCACCACAGCTTCATGGAAGTTAATCCAGTTCTCATCAAGGAATACAAAAAGTCTACAACTTTAAGGCGAACCAAAACCGATTCTGTTGACTGCGAATCAATAGCCCGGTGGTTAATTACCGTTGAGTACAAACCCCATTCAAAAGGATTTTACCACGCTTATTCCCTAAAGTCACTAACTCGTTTGCGTGACAGGCTAATTCGTCAGCGTTCTTTTTATCTTGTTAAGATAACTAATGTTTTAGACCATACCTTTCCGGAATTTAAACCATTCTTCAATGAACGGCTTTCTAAAACAGCTTTGTATCTTCTTGAAAACTACGGCTCCGCTGAAAAAATGGCTCGTATGAACTCTGCTTCCTACGATAAACTCCGCTGTATTTCCAGAGGTAAGTTTTCTATCCAGCAGTTCCTTCGTCTTAAAGAGCTTGCTGCTAACACTGTCGGTGTCAATAATTCTATATTCGATTTAGAATTAAACACTTTATTGACACTATACAAATCTCTTTCCGATGAAATAAACACTTTGGAAACTGAGATTATTAAACTTATCGAAGAAGTACATCCTCACTATATGTCTATCCCTGGTATTGGTCCCATTTCATCCGCTGTTATTTACGCTGAATACGGTGATATATCCAACTTTTCCAATCCCGGTCAGATGCTTGCATTTGCCGGAATTGAACCCGGAATAAACGATTCTGGAACAGAATCCCACGGTGGACGAATGGTAAAACACGGTTCTTCACAACTCCGTTACGTTCTTCTTAACGCCTGCTTACCCTTAATACGTTTTGACTTAACCTTTGCAACTTATTATGAAAAGAAACGTGCAGAAGGCAAGAAACACAGGGTAGCGATTACTCACGTAGCAAAGAAACTGATTAGAGTCATCTATGCATTGGAGAGGCAGGATGTAGACTTTAACGCTCAGAAACTACGCTAATATCTACCTTACATATATTTATCTGTTCCATCTGAAATACGATATTTTCAGATGGTCTGTTAAAATTACCCATTTTTAGGTCACAAATGTTTTTCAAAAAACACTTGACTATTTATAGTTTGTCACCTCTCATCTTTTATTTATCCCACTGCAATGATTTCCCGGCCTTTCATCAGCCGGGAAATCATTGCAGCTACCTGTTTATTTTGCATCAGAATAATAATCTACTATCTTATAATATCCCTGCATCTCCTGCGCAACTTCTTCTTGTAATCCTTCCAACGCCGTATCCACATCTACTCCATCCCAAATCTTATCTAACCTCGGCTGTACGATGGCCATAATCGGATCATAATTTTTAACATAATAAGCTTCTCTGGACGTCGTTTCCGTCTGGAATAGAGAATCAAAATAGCTCATCAATGATTCATTATGCCAGGCATTATCCGTCCACACTGCTTTCTTTTCCGGATCAGTATACCAGCTCTTATAGATGGGCATCTGAGCTGCCGTTACAAAAAGATCATTTACCTCTGCCGGATTACTCAGAGCAAGGACCAGCTTTACCGCCGCTTCATTTACCTTTTCATCCTTGCTGTCATATACAACAAGCGGTTCTCCCCAGATCATGCTTGCAGGTTTTTTGAATTTCGGCAATGGAGCAACTCCAAAATCTCCCTACTCTGCTTCAGCAAACGTAGCAATTTCAAATTGTCCAGCCATGTACATTCCAAGCTGTCCATCCATAAGCATCTGCTGAGAGGATGGCATCGCACTAGTCACAGCAGGCTTAGGCGCAACCTGATGTACATAAATCAGATCCTGAAGCTCCTTCAAAACCTCCTTGCTTTCTTCACTATCAACCAAAAGCCGATCCCCCTCTGCTGCAATATACGCTCCTCCATTAGAATTCAGCAACGTAAAGTTAAAGATGGGAGAATCAAATACTTTCGTTCCCCACACAGAAATATTATTTGAATCAAAGCCTTCTTCTCCTGGATGCTTCCCATTGATATCCTTTGTCAGCTTAACGGCAGCATCCACATATTCTTCCCATGTCCAGGGATTCGCGGCGTCTGTAGAAGGCGCATCAATTCCAGCCTCTTCAAAAAGAGCCTTATTGTATAAAACCATCTGGCACTCTACGCCAAAGGTCATTCCCCAAATCTTGTCGTCATATTCAAAGATTGCCTCCGGTAGGATATCTTCAAAATCCACCTGTCCTTCCAAATAAGGCTTCAGATCCAAAAGCTGGCCTTTTGCTCCATATTCCGGCGCCAAATATCCATTCAACTGTGCTACATTGGGCGCATCTCCCGCAGCCATCAATGTATTAATTTTGGCTGTATAATTAGCGTTATCTATAAATTCCGCTTCTACTTTAATACCAGGATTTTGTTCCTCGAAGCTTGCCAGAGCCTGTTTTACCGCCTTCTGCTCCCCTCCGGCACTCCAACTTGTAAATTTTAGCTGAATGACTTCTCCATTCTGCTCATCCGCCGCCTCCTGTTCTTGTGTCTGTACGGCGGACGTATTATCCGCTGTTTGGCTTTCCTTTGCCTTTTCCCCACATCCTGCCAGCAAACTCACACACGTAATTGCCGCTAAACATAATGAAAATCCTTTCTTTCTCATCTTTTTTTCCTCCTTAATAATATTTTTGCCGTATTTTATCGCGCGCCAATAAAAACGGCTGTATTTCTTTATTATCCTTTCAAACCGCCAGACAAATTAATCCCATTAATGAAAATCTTCTGGCAAAAAGCGAATAAGATAATAACAGGAATTACCAGCACAGTTGATGCTGCCATCAAGTAATGCCACTGACCTGTATACATTCCAATAAAGGAACGCAATCCTAACGCTGCAGTATATTTCTCTTCACTGGAAAGATAAATGAGCGGTCCCATAAAATCATTCCAACAGCTTGTAAAGGTAAAAATAGCAACTGTCACAAGCGGGGCCTTCGATAACGGAATGATTATTTTCAGATATATATCCAACGGACTTGCTCCGTCAATCCTGGCAGCCTCGTCCATATCCATCGGGATTCCTTTATAAAATTGTCTTAACATAAAAGTATAGAATCCTGGCGCACCAAATGCTCCTAAAATCAAAGGCGCATATGTATCGATTCCCTTCAATGCTTTCCAAATCATAAATTGAGGGATTAACAATGTCGCAGAGGGAATCATCATAGCAGCCATTACCATTGCGAAAACAACATTCTTTCCACGGAAATTAATTCTTGCAAAAGCAAATGCTGCCATTGAACTTGTAAGCATTGTGCCTATCACATTAAAAAATACAATAAATGCAGAATTACACATCCATCTTGCAAATGGCCTCATCGTCATAATATCCGCATAGTTTTTCCATTGAGCTATTTTCGGCAGCCATTGCATAGGTTTACGGAAAATTTCGGATTGTGTCATCAAAGAGGATCTTGCCATCCAGAACAAAGGAAAAACCATAATTAAGCCGAGCAGAAGCATAAACAAAAAATCTAAGACAGCCGCAATCTTTTGCTTTTTTTTCATTCCGCATCACCTCCATAATAGACCCAGCCTGATGTCCGGAACAGGAAAATTGTAAGCAAGGCAATTACCAGAAACAAAAGCCAGCTCTGAGCACATGCAAGTCCCATCCGATTATAATTAAACGCGTTGTCATATAAATACAGCATATAGAAATTAGAGGCATTTTCGGGTCCGCCATTTGTCATCACATAGCCCTGTGTAAAGGTTTGCAGCGATCCAATCAGAGCCATAACAAGGTTATAGAAAATCAATGGGCTCATCATTGGAAGGGTCACATAAATCAATCTTGCCCACCAATTCCCTCCATCTATATCTACAGCCTCATATAATTCCTGTTGGATCGAACCAAAACCTGATAAATTAATCATAATCGTATTTCCTGCTCCCCATATTCCCATAATAGCAATACAAGGAAGTACCATCTTTTTATCAAAAATCCAATCTTCATGTATTCCAAATGGAGCTAAAAGGTTATTCAAAAGTCCATTTGTCGGATCGTAAATAAATGTCCACAGCGCAGAAGAAGCCATAATTGGTACGATCGATGGTATATAGATAAGAACTCTCCACAGCCCCTTTCCCTTTAACTGCTTGACATTTAAAAGCAAAGCAATCACAAACGTTATAATCAGCATGGAGGGGACAAAAATGAGGGTATATTTTAACGTAACCAAACACGAATTCATGTAATGCGGATCTGTTGTAAAAAGTGCTTTATAATTTTTCAATCCTACAAATTCCGGTGCAGAAATAATATCCCAACTGCAAAAGCTAATCATTAAACTATATATCATCGGAAGAATAATATAGATAAGCAATCCCATACAGGCCGGTATTACAAAAATCCATCCCCATATTGTCTCCTTTCTCCGGGTTTTTAATTTTCCTTTCATATTGCCGCCGCCTCCTTTTAATCGGGTATCTATTGGTTGTACTTATTATCTCTTCTCCCATATTTAAAAAACAGTATTATTTTGAGCTTTCACTCTGTATTTTTTTTACATAATATAGAATCAAATTTACTTCACATCTGTAATATTATATAATCGTTAAGGAAAGGTGAGGATGAATATGAAAAATATGCATAGTATACTAATAGCAGATGACGAGAAGCATGTAAGAAACGATATTATTCAAAGCATGCACTGGTCCGATTACGGCTTTTACATCATTGGAGAAGCAGAGAACGGCAGACAGGCTCTGCAAATGATTCAAGATCTTCAGCCAGATGTTCTAATTACCGATATCAAAATGCCCTTTGCCAATGGTTTAAAATTAATTGAAAGTGCCCACCAAATAAAACCAGATATTCAATGTGTCATTATTTCTGGTTATGAAGACTTTCATTATGCTCAGGAAGCAATTCGTTTGAATGTATCGTCTTATTTAACCAAGCCTATTGACGGGAACTCCATCCTCGCCATGCTCCAGAAGCTTTCTCTGAAAAGTAAAGACTTTTCTTCCAATTCCCCACAGTATCCGGAGCTTCTGATGGATTCGTTCTTCCATTTTCAGAAAATGGGTGAAACGGAACAGACTTATGCGGTAGCTGCTTTTTATTTTCCTCATTTTTTTATTCAAAAAACAAACCGGTATATGCTAAGCCTCTTTCATTCTTGGGTGACTGAAGCCATTCATGATATCTTGCCCTCTTCAGATATACAGACAGCCCTTTTCTCCCATGGCTCCAATCTCCTTCGTCTTACCCTGAAGGCTTCCGCCTTAACCATCGGTGATTTAGAAAAATTACTCACAAGAATACGTTATGTTTCTACCCAAAAAGCAAAAGAGGCTCCTATCATAGCCGCTACAGCACCGTTTCAAGAAGAAGAAAAACTGGATACTCTTTCCATAAGCTGCCTCCAGTTTCTGAATATCCACCTTCTCTTCAAGGAATCACTCATATGGTATCGTATTCTTCCTCCTGCCAGTGAAACCTTTACAGAAAAAATTATGAAAGAAATAGAAGCCTTTCGGGCCGCTATATCTAACCGCCATTTTGCTGCTGCCGAAGATATATTGTCCTGCCTTTTATCTAACGAATATCTTTCCGATTACACGGCAGAAATTTTGGAATATATTATATGTGAAATTAGCAATACTTTGCGCCGTCTTTCTCTTCGTTATCAACTGGGCGCAGAACGAAGTATTTTTCAGGATATGATTTCTTCTTATTATTTGGTGCAATTTTTCACTTTGGAGGAACTGAGAACAGACATCCTAAAACGCTGTAAATGTATTTTTTCTTTTCTTCTAAAGGTGAATAACATAGATATTGTAGCTATGATCAAAGCTTATATCCAGCAAAATTATGAATATGATATTACTCTGGTTGGAATTGCGACAGAATTTTTCTTTAATCCAAGCTATCTTTCCAGAATGTTCAAAAAGAAAACCGGTGGAAATTTGTCAGCATATATTGAGGAAGTACGCATTAAAGAAGCATTAAAGCTGTTTCAATCCCGAAGGCTTTCTATTGCGGAAGCCGCTCGTATGGTCGGTTACAATGATCCCAATTATTTTTCTAAGATATTCAAAAAACGGACGGGCTTTTCTCCCAGTTTTTATAGCACACAGGAAGGAGATCAATAATCATGCGTTTTAATCATGCAAAGAAAAATACCATTGAATCTGAATTGATTCGTTTGACCTCACTTATACTGCTTTCTTCCATCATACTGTGTACCATCATTTCAAACCTGATTCTCTATAAGCAAAATTATGAAAATGTTAAACGCTATAATAACGATATGCTGGAACAAATTTCTCAAAGTACAAGTTCCTACTTCAGTACGATCAACCTTGTTGTCTACAATTTTGTCTGTAATCAGCAGGCACAATATTATCTGATTCAGGCCCATAAGGATAATAGCCCCACAACATCAACAATTTCATATCTGGAAAATAATCTCCGTCAAATCTCCTATGCGCTTCCAGGATGCAATCTTCATCTTTTTATCGATAATCCCTCCTGTCCTCCAATTTATATGGAGGATCCCAGCCTCATTTTCACCCCTGGGTATCATTTTAAAGAGGACAGCTGGTATCAAGAATTCTCTAAAATTCCAGAAAATCAAATGTATCTTGTCACTACATATGAGGATAGACACTATTATATCAATCAGACTGAAGGTGGCATTACTATCATATACCGCATCCGCAATAATTCTAATCTAAATACCATCGGATATCTTCTGGCTGACATTCCAGGACAGGTATTACAGGAAAAACTAAATATTCGGAACCAGCCTCGGTTCTACCTTAAAATTGTAAACAGTGAACAAAAAGAAATCTTGAATACACTTCCTCCGAATGAAAACGGGAAACTGTTTCAAATGACAGTTTATGAACCATTTACCTCCTGGATAATGACCGCTTATACGCATAATGATAATTTCAATACACATTCAACAATGGTTATGTTTTCCAATATTTTTTGCGCCTTTCTCGTTGGTACGGCTGCATTTTTATTATCCGTTCATTTTGCCCGATCTTTAACAGAACCTCTAAAGGTACTTACTGCATCCATGCAGGAAATGGAAACAGGCACCTTTGGAAATCTTATTTACTGTAAAACCGATAATGAGATTGGATTTTTAATTGACCAATATAACGCAATGAATCAGAAAATAAGAGATTTAACCCAAAAAAAAGAAAGCGCCGAGCTTGCACAGAAAGACGCTCAAATAACCATGCTTCAAAATCAGATTAATCCGCACTTTTTATATAATACTTTAGAAATGATTCAAGGGATTGCAGACGGCCCTTCTTCCCTGATCATAAAAAATTGCTGTAACGCTTTATCCAGAATGTTCCGCTATAACCTGAAGGGTCCTCATATCGTTACCTTAGAGCAGGAGCTACAGCATATCAAGTATTATATTTATATTATGGAGCTACGTTTCAATCATCTGTTCCAGGCCAAGTATCAAATTGATGAAACGTTGCTTCGATATAAAACGGTCAAATTCAGTTTACAGCCTTTTATAGAAAATGCAATTCTTCATGGATTTACTGAACATCAGCTTCATGGAGTGCTGTTAATTTCTGTATCAAGAGAAGTCGATGGAAGAATTCAAATCTTAATCAAAGATAATGGATATGGCATATCATCCGGCACGCTTGGCAAAATTCGACAGCAAATACACTCCACTGATACCCAGAACTATGTAAAAAAAGAATATGGAAGCGTGGGAATTGTCAATACCCATCAAAGACTGCTGCAGCATTTCGGCGACGAATACTCTTTTTATATGGACTCTGTTCCACAAAAAGGAACCACAGTAGCTATACATCTTCCAAGGATTTTATAGCCCACACCCCTCCCCCCATCCCGCGCCAGATAGCATGCGGCGCGGGATGGGGAGCGCAGGAAGCAGGTACAGATGAATCTGCATCGCGCCGTCTTCACTGATAAAAACATCCTCGTCCAAAAGCATCAGCAGCATGGCCATAGCTATGGCCTCGTTGCCGTCCATCTGAAACTGATAAGGCACTATGCCGATTTCAGGCTCCTCATGATGCAGCTTCCACTCATTGCAGTGGAAGGCAAGGTTCATCAGATTGTTGGCTGTGGAGGTATGGAATGCATCCTGTATATAGCCAAAGGCCGCCTCGCCGTCCCACAGCCTGCCCGCCTGGTTCTGATACCAGTTCTGATATTCTTCCCTCGCCTGCTTTACGCAAGTTTCCAATTCTGGCTTTCTGTCTGCAGTTTTACCATATGAGCATATACACCATTCTTTTCTTCCAGATCCTTTGGTGATCCTTCTTCTGCCACGGTGCCATCAGAAAGGACAACAATTTTATCTGCTCCTGCTACGGTACGCATCCTGTGGGCGATGACCAGAACCGTTTTATCTGCGATCAGACGGGAAAGGGCTGTCTGTATCAGAGTTTCATTCTCCACATCCAGGGAAGCAGTAGCTTCATCTAAAAGAATGATCGGCGCATTTTTCAGAAATGCACGGGCAATAGAGATACGCTGGCGCTCTCCGCCGGAAAGTTCACAGCCATTTTCCCCGATATTGGTATGCCATCCATCCGGCAGTTTTTCCGCAAATTCATCCACATTGGCAAGTTTCGCAGCAGCAATGACCTGTTCATCTGTGGCGTCTTTGTTTCCGATTCGGATATTTTCCAGAATCGTATTGTCAAACAGTGTAACATCCTGGAATACGATGGAATACAGAGAAAGCAGTGTTTCCGGGTCAATTCGGGATACATCCATGCCTCCCACGGTAATCTTTCCTCTGTTAATATCCCAGAACCTTGCTGCCAGCCGGGATACGGTTGTTTTTCCGCCGCCAGATGGGCCGACCAAAGCCGTAACCTCTCTCTGTTTTGCCGTAAAGGAGACATCTTTCAATACGGTTTCTCCGGTATTGTAGGCAAATCCAACATGGTCAAAGACAATATCATACCCCTGATTGGAAAGCCTGTCGCTGCCCTGCTGGATCGGATGATCGAGAATTTCATTCATACGGGCAATGTTGGTTCGTGTACTGATGACTGCCGCAAGATTCTGGAGTGCGCCCTGCAGAGGGTCATATAAACGGGATACTACCAGAAGGAACATAAAGAATGTAAGCACGGAGAGGCTTCCTTGCATGAGCAGAACAGCTCCCACCAGCGCAACCGTTGCAATACCAAGCTTCAGCACCAGCGATGCGGAAACCACAAAAACAGCAAGGCCGAATTCATTGAGGATGGAACGATGCTCCACGGCACGGATCTTCTTTTCCAGACCTTTTAAATATGCCTGCTCCGCATTGTTCGCTTTCAGGTCACGAACCGTTTCAATGCACTCCTGTATCCCGTCTGCGCAGGCCATCTTCACGTCCATCGCTTTCTGGTTCAGATTTTCCTGAATCTTAGCGGAAAATCCCACAATCGCAAAGGCAACCGGCAGAACCCATAAGGCAGCCAGTGCCATTCTCCAGTCCGTAAAGAGCAGACCGATGGAAATTAGAACCGTAGAAATGATCGAACCTGCAAGCTCAGGGATAAAATGCGAAAAACTTTGTTCCAGGAAGGTACAGTCCGCCATAATCGTACTGGTAAGATCGGCTAAATCTTTTTTCCCAAAAAAGGAAAGAGGGATTTTGCGCAGATGCTCTGCCAGGGTAATGCGGCGGATACCGCTTTCTTTGTAAGTGGCAAAATAGGTCGCATTGTATTGAAAGAAAGTGGTCAGCAGTATCAGGCCGATACACACCACGCAGCCTGCCACATAAAATGGAATTTTCCCACCGGGAACACCCCCGTTCATCAGATCGCTGACCAGGTAATATAAAAGTCCTACCGGGAACATAAAAGACAGATTCTGAAGGACACAGGCCAGGCAGCCTTTGATCAGGTCTTTTGCTCCCTGTTCAGACAGGGCATATTTTTTCTGCAGTTTTTTGATCATATCACTGCACCTCCTTTGTTACCTTCCATTGCACGGAAGTCTGGTAATTTTTCCACATACGGCTGAAAATGCCGTCTTTTGCAAGCAATTCACGACTGTTCCCGCACTCGGCAACCTGTCCGTCCTGAATGACAAAAATCTGATCCACATTTGTTACGGTAGAAAGCCTGTGGGCAATCATAATCACTGTCTTTCCCTCGGAAAGTTTTGAGAAAGCAGCCTGTACGCGGCTTTCGTTATCCGGGTCAGCAAAGGCAGTGGCTTCATCCAGAATGATGATCGGTGCATTTTTCAGCATCACACGGGCAATGGCAATTCGTTGCTGCTCTCCACCGGAAAGATAGACCCCCTTTGTACCGATGACCGTATCCACACCCTGTGGGAGTTTTTCCAGAATATCATCGCATTGCGCGTGATGAAGGGCAGTCAGAACTTCCTCACGGGTAGCTTCCGGTTTTCCCATACGCACATTTTCCAGAATGGACGCCTTGATGAGACGGCTGTTCTGAAATACGAAAGACACCGTATTCATGAGTTCCTCTTTTGGGATGTCTTTCACATTAACACCACCGATTTTTACCATTCCGCTCTGGGGATCAAAGAATCGGGAAATCAGGTTGGCAAGGGTTGTCTTACCACCGCCGGACGGGCCTACAAAAGCTACCGTCTGCCCTGCAGGAATGGTCAGTGAAATATCTTTTAATACTTCTTTTTCTCCATCATAGCTGAAATGAATCGATTTCAGTTCCACGGAAGCATTTTGCGGATGCATAGGATGTCTGGTTTCCTCCAGAGGCTTCAAATGCAAAACGCTGTCAATTCTCTGTAAAGCGTCATCTACGATCATGGCATTTTCACTTTGGAACATGATGCGTGTCAGTGTAACAGAAATAACCGGTGTAATGATAATATAGAAAATGAGATCCAGTAAGAAACCGGAAGTCACACCGTCTTGTGTAAGCAACAGTCCTCCGGCGATCAGTGTGGCAAAAACTCCGTTGATCGCAGCTGTATAGAACATCATCGGTGTCCGAAGCTGCTTGGTATAGGCGATCACCCATACTTTATAGCGGTCAATGGAGTCTTTAAACTTCTTAAAGGAAAAGATTGTCTGACCAAAGGTTTTTACCACCGGAATCCCGCGGACATACTCTACCGCTTCGTTGGACATATCCTCCAGCGCATTCTGGTATTCTTTCATCTTTTCCTGCATCTGCTTTCCGGTCATTGTCATCATGATCAGAAATCCCAGCACAACCGGAACAAGGCTCAACAGTCCCAGTCTCCAGTCAAATGCAAACAACAGCACCAAAAGACCGCAGGGGGTTGCAATGGCATTGGCTCTGTCGGGAAGCTGATGCGCGAGATAGGTTTCGGTGGCTGCACTGGATTCGTTGACGATCTTGCGCAGTTTTCCGCTGCCAAAACTCTCGGCAAATCCAAGAGGAAGCTTAACAATATGCTCCATGGTCTGGATACGCAGGTTTGTGGCAATACGAAATGCCCCTAAATGGGAACACATAAGCCCGGCTATGTAGACAAGCACCGCTATAACCGCAAACAATACTGCCATCCAGCCATTACCGGTCAGGTTCTGTGCCTGGCCAAAATCTGGTGCCACCTCCAGTACTTCCTTGATCATTTTCCAGATGTAATAGAATGGCACCAGAGCAATCAGGGCACTGATGGCAGAAAGCACCCAGGAAGCATAGGTCAGGTACTTATGGCTGCCTGCAATTTCCAACAGGCGTGATAAATTGGATTGTTTTTTCAAAAAAATTCCTCCTTTTCTTTGTGTTTATGATAAAGAGAACACGTCTATGTTCTTACAATATCCGAATTTAGGTTAGTTACGGCTAACTTACAGGCAAAAATTATAAGGCATTACTGCCCCATAATTTTCATCCATCCCGCTGTATAAAAGGCGCGCATTTCTCTGACGTAGTTTTCGGCATCCTTGAGCGGCATTTCGTGGATGATCAATTCAAAAAAAGTATGAAACATTCCGGTGATCAGAATATGCTCCAGCGAAGGATCGATATGGGGAGAGGGCCTTCCAAGCTTCCTTAAAACCTCCTGATAGGCATGAGTCCCTTCCACTTCAATCTCCACCATTTCATCAATTAGCCCGGCAAATTTTGTTCCTTCCGAACAGACAAGGATCAGTTTACATTCCTCTAAATGCTCATACGCATAATGAAGAATATCGTACATGCAGATTCCCGAAATATCACTCATGACTTCCGGCTGTCTGGCAGCTGGAAGTTCGGCAAACTCCTGCTGTGCCTTTATAAAACGGTTGCGAATATATTCATAATGCTCACCAACGATGGCTTCAAAAAGTTCTTCTTTGCTTACACTTGAATCAAATTGTAACCGATCATAATAAT
>ENA-ORRN01000530-ORRN01000530.1-human-gut-metagenome-genome-assembly--contig:-NODE-530-length-30239-cov-11.393255_pt1 | contig 30239 bp, 21 predicted proteins | sample MGYA00242174_ERZ509132 | MGnify/ENA primary metagenome ERZ509132 (study PRJEB26280, sample SAMEA2338671) | human gut metagenome | biome: human gut; feature: human-associated habitat; material: faeces... | reverse complement strand
GGGGAAAGTGGCATGGCGTAGCCATGACGAAAGGGGAATAACTCGGAGCGGGCGAGTGCCGCGAGGTGTTCCCCCTCAGTCTGTTCACTATCGTTCACAGACAGCTCCCCCGCAAGCGGTGGCGCCTTTTGGCACTGTACTATTCAGTTTCCACTTGCACATTTTCTATGATTTGCGTATAATATAAGCAGAAAACCGCGCCTGCCGGAGACGGTTGGCCGAGAATTAGAGTTACAAGAAGTAACCGCTATCCTTGCCCGGAGCGGTTACTTCCTTTTTGGAGTTTCATTACGAATTCCAAGACTGCTAAGAACAGTCTGAGAAGTCCAACGATAAATGAGCCGCATGCAAAGAACAAAGCCCATGTCACCATTGTGGTCACCTCCTTCCCCTGACATATATCGTAAGGTCAGGATAAGTGGCCAACCGTCCCCTTTTCTGCGTCAGGGCAGGCGCTTAGACTTATTATAATGTAGAATAGTGTCGAAGTGCAAGGGCTTTTTGCATGTCACCACGCTCAGGTGAAAGCTACCGCCTTCACTATATACTGCTTCTATATACATCTCTTTGTTAATCTTTAGTCACTACTGTACATAAGACAGCAGAGCTGTAACAGATGATTCGGCCTTTCAGGTCTCATGTGATGCCTGCGGCATAAAGGCTCCCTCTTAGAGGGAGCTGTCGAGCCGTAGGCGAGACTGAGGGAGTGTAAAGCGACTTTCACTTGTCCACGGGCGGGCCGCCAATGACGGCCCCTACAACGCCTAAGCGCAATTTCACTGCATGCGTCAGCCTCGTTCTTCGACGCAGAAATTCATCGTCGAAGCTGCGTCGGAGAAAAAAGCCAGACATTTAGCCTGTTTCGACGATAGTGACGCAAGTGACGCAGATGTGCGGGGGGGGTAGAGCGGCTTAACCATCCGCGCGGTCCGCATTTCCCCATTGCCCATTGCGGCGCAATAGTGTATCATTTTATATATTATTTGGCCCATGCGGAGGTTGAACTATATGAACAGCGCACAAATCAAGGCAATGGTAGAGGACGAGTTTGAAGAACTGGTGGAAATCAGGCGCGACCTGCACATGCATCCGGAGCTTTCCGAGCATGAGGAGCGCACCGAAAAGGCGATATGCACTCAGCTTGATAAGCTGGGCATACCATACGAGGCCGGCGTTGCCGGGCACGGCATAATTGCAACCGTTGGCCCCAAGGACGCAAAATACGGCATAGCCATACGCGCGGATATTGACGCGCTGCCCATAACCGAATGCACGGGGCTGCCCTATGCATCGGTGAACAAGGGCGTTATGCACGCCTGCGGGCATGATATACACACAACCGTTCTGCTCGGTGCGGCAAAGATATTCAAGGCCATGGAGAATGAACTCAAGGGCGCGGTGAAGCTTTTCTTCCAGCCTGCGGAGGAAACCATAGGCGGGGCGGAGCGCATGATTGCGCACGACGGGCTGAACAGCCCCAAGATAAAGCGCGTAATGGGCATGCACGTTGACCCGACCGTGCCCACGGGCTGCATACACCTTGCAAAAAGCCGCATGAATGCATCCACCACGGAGCTTATTATAAACGTAAACGGCGTTGCGTGCCACGGCGCGCACCCCGACCAGGGCATCGATGCAATAGTCGTAGCGTCGCACATTGTGCTGGCGCTGCAAACCATATCCAGCCGCTTCGCCGCGCCCACCACGCCCGTTATAGTGACCATAGGCACAATACACGGCGGCAGCAAGGAAAACGTGTGCGCGGGGCAGGTGAAGCTCGGCGGAACCATACGCGCGCTGGACTTTGAAACAAGGGACTTTATAAAGGCGCACGTTAAAACCATTGCCGAAAACACGGCGGCTGCCTTCGGCGCAAGCGCGGAGGTAATAATGAACGACGGTTATCCTCCCCTTGTGAACGACGTTGCAACCTCGCTTGCCATTGCGGACGTGGCTGAAAAGGAAATAGGCCGCGGCAGCGTAATATTCATGGACGACCCAAGCCTTGGCGCGGACGATTTTGCGTACTTCACGTCCAAGGTGCCCGGCGTGTACTTCAATATTGGCACATATAAAGAGGGCCAAACTCTGCCGCAGGCGCTGCATAACGAAAACTTCGCCCCGGATGAGGAGTGCATAAGGTACGGCGTGCTTATGAACGTTTTGGGCGCGCTCAGGCTGCTTGACGAGGACGAAGCGAAGGCATAAGGAGGGAATATAATGATACTCAGGGATACTGTAGTAGAGGTCGATCTGCGCGCGATAGGCGCGAATATGGACGCCATATGCCAAATGGTTGGGCCGGACGTTGCGGTAATGCCGGTGGTTAAGGCCAATGCATACGGGCTGGGCGCGGTAGGCGTTGCGCCCACGCTTATGGAGCACGGGGCAAGGTATCTTGCCGTTGCCACGCTGAGCGAGGCTATTGAGCTGCGCGAAGCATACGCGGATTATCCGCTGTTCATACTCGGCCATACGCCGGACAGGCTCCTTGGCATAGTTGCCGAAAACAACATAACGCAGACCGTATTTTCAAAGCATCAGGCCAAGATACTGGGCAAGGCCGCGCTGGCGTTGGGCAAAAGGGCAAAGGTTCACCTGAAGGTGGATACGGGGTTCCATCGCCTTGGCATAGACGACGTTGACGAGCTTTACGCCATATGCAATACCGAAGGCATAGAGGTGGAGGGCATATTCTCCCACCTTGCGCTGGTCAATGCGGAGGAGGACGAAAAGCAGTTCACCAAGCTTATGGGCATTATAGCCGCGCTTGAAAAGCGGGGCGTGAGCTTTAAGTATAAGCACATTACGGACAGCATAAGCGCCGTTGATTACCCCGAATACAGGCTCAACATGGTGCGCCCGGGCGCGCTTGTATACGGCCTTAGGGGCTTCCATAAGGGCTATGTTGAGGTCACGCAGGCAATGGCCTTCAAAACGCGCATATCGCAGCTGCACCGCATAAAGGCGGGCGAGGGCGTTGGGTATGATTACCTGTGGCGCGCCGCGCGGGATTCCGTTATAGCAACGCTGCCCTTCGGCTATGCCGATGGCTACCCCCGCAACATGCGCGACAAGGGCTACGTTACCATACGCGGCATGAAATGCCCGCTGGTGGGCGTATTATGCATGGACCAATGCATGGCGGACGTTACGGACGTTGCAAACGTTGCCGAAGGGGACGAGGCCGTGATTTACGGCAGCGGCAGGGATAACACAATGGATATTCCCGAAGCCGCAGCCCTTGCCGGAACCAACAAGAACGAGATTATTGCCCGCATACTGGCCCGCCCGCCAAGGGTATATATAAAGTAAAACAAACAAGGCGCAGAGCAACAAACTCTGCGCCGCATTTTTGATATCCGTTTTGCACGGCATAAAAAAGAGGAATGATGCCTTTCATTCCTCCTGATGCAGGTTTACTCGCTCAGTATCGCGTCCGATGCTTCCTCGCGGAACTGGGTGGTGTACAGGTCGTAATAGTAGCCGTGCTTGGCTATCAGCTCGCTGTGCGTACCCTGCTCGGTTATTTCGCCGCCGCGTATTACCAGTATCCTGTCCGCATTGCGGATGGTGGAAAGCCTGTGCGCAACGATGAAGCTTGTGCGGTTATCGAGCACGGTGGTTATGGCGTCCTGAATAAGCTGCTCGGTTTCGGTATCTATGCTGCTTGTGGCCTCGTCCAGCACGAATATGCGCGGGTCTGCCAGTATTACGCGGGCAAAGGAGATAAGCTGCTTTTCGCCCGTGGAGAGCCTTACGCCGCCTTCGCCAACCTCTGTATCGTAGCCCTTATCCTGCCGCAGTATAAATTCCTCCGCATGCACCATGCGCGCCGCCGCGCGAACCTCCTCATCGGTGGCGTCCTTGCGGCCGTAGCGTATGTTGTCCGCTATTGTGCCGCTGAAAAGGTGCGGCGTTTGCAGCACGTAGCCAAGGCTTGATTGCAGCCAAAGCTGACTGCGCTCGCGGTAGTCACGCCCGTCTATAAGCACGCGGCCCTCGGTGGGTTCATAGAAGCGGCAAACAAGGTTGACTATGGTGCTCTTGCCCGCGCCGGTCTCGCCAACCAAGGCTATCGTCTCGCCCGCCTTAACGTGCAGATTGAAGTCCTTCAGCACCTTTTCGCCTTCCTTATAGGCAAAGCTTACGTGCTCGAAATCGACATCGCCCTTTATGGGCTCCCAGTTTTCGCGCCTGGGGTTGAAGCTGTCGCCGTATTTGGCGACTACCTCGGGGGAATCCACTATTTCGCACGGAGTATCGATGAGCGATACCACGCGCTCCGCGCTTGCCTGCGCGCTCTGCATTTCCGCCAAAATGCCCGCAAGCTGCTGAATGGGTTCAAAGAAGTTGGTGGCATACGATATAAACGCGGAAAGCGTGCCGAACGTGATTATCCCGCCCATAACGTCTATGCCGCCGCGGTGCAGCGCTATCGCCGTGCCTATTGAGCCTAAGAACATGACTATTGGCATGAACAGCGCGCTGAGCAGGGCGGAACGGATGGAGTCGCGCTTCATTTCGGAAGAAAGCTGCTTGAATTCCGAATAATTCGCATCCTCGCGCACAAGGGTCTTTGTGGTCATTGCGCCCATTATGCCTTCGTTAAATGCGCCGGTTATGCGGGAATTGGTCTTTCTTACCCTGCGCTGATACTTCAGTATCTTTTTCTGGAAGAATACGGATATAACCGCCAGCGGGGGAATGACTATCATTATAAGCAGCGCCAGCTTCCAGTTCATTGCGAACATGGCTATTACAACGCCTATAACGTATGTGGATGCCCACAGAAGGTCAACGAAGCTCCATGCCATCATTTCGGAAAGGCTGCCAACGTCGCTTATCATCCTTGCCATAAGGTAGCCCACGGCCGTGCGGTCATAGAAGGAGAAGGAAAGCTCCTGAAGCTTTTGGAACGCTTCCTTTCGCATATCGTAGGATACGTTCATTTCAAGCTTGCCCGCCTTCACTATGAAGGAATATACGCCGAGTGCCTGAAGGGCGATAAATGCTATGTAGAGCGCTATGAACCAGCCTATGCCCGCGGTGGTGCCCTTTTCAACAAAGTTATCTATGGCGTATTGGCTCATCAGCGGATAAAGAATGTCTATCACCGCTATGCCCACGTTGCAGAGCATAAGCGCTATCGCCGTTTTCTTATAGCGGAAAACATAGGAGAGAAGGCGTTTCCATATCGAAAAATCAACCTTTACGTCCTTTTCGTAATCCTGCTCCTGCATTGCGGTATTACTCATTGCTGCCGCCTCCTTCCTGCTTCAATTCTTCTTCAAGCGCGTTCTGTATGCGCGCTATGCGCCGGTAAAGGCCGGGCTTGGCTATAAGCTCCTCGTGCGTGCCCTGCTCAACCAGCCTGCCGTGCTCCAGCACCAGTATTTTGTCCGCTTCGCAAAGGGTAGTTATGCGGTGGGATATTATGAACGTGGTGGTGCTTTCGCGGCGGTGCTTCAGCGCGGCGCGTATAGATGCGTCCGTTTCCGTATCAACTGCGCTCATTGAATCGTCAAATATCAATATGGGCGCGTTCTGCATAAGCATTCGGGCTATTGCCACGCGCTGCTTCTGCCCGCCGGAAAGGGTAACGCCGCGTTCGCCGACCACTGTGTCGTATCCGTTTTCAAAGCCCTCTATAACGTCGTGCACGCAGGCTATGCGCGCCGCTTCATGCACCTGCTCCTCGCTCATGCGCGGGTCTATCATGCGTATGTTTTCCATTATGGTGCGGGAATAGAGGAACGGCTCCTGCAGCACTATGCCTATGTTCTTCCTCAAATGGCCGTGCTCAATGTCGTTTATGTTCACGCCGTCTATGTCTATTTCGCCCGCGGTGCAGGTGTAAAGCCGCTGCAAAAGCTGCACAAGGCTGGTTTTGCCGCTGCCGGTGGAGCCGAGTATGGCTATTGTTTCGCCGGGGTTGGCTGTGAATGAAATGTCGCTTAGAACATCGTCAAACCTATCGTAGCCGAAGCATACGTGCTTGAATTCAACCTTGCCGTGGATTTCGGGCTTCAGCGCGGAGCCGGGCTCCTCCTCTGCCGGGGCGGATAGTATTTCGTCTATCCTGCCCAGTGATACGCTTGCCTTGCCAAGGTCCGCCAGTATCCTGCCAAGCTGCCTTACGGGCCATGTGAGCATGCCTGTATAGGTGGTGAATATGAGCATGTTGCCAAGGGTTATTTCGCCCTTAACGGCCATTATTATGCCCGCCATAAGTGAGATGGCTATTTGAAGATAGCCCATGGCGTCGCTGCCGCCCCAATACACGGCAAGCATTTTGGAAAGATGGAACGTTTTGTCCCTGAAGTCGCGGCTGCAGCGGTCGAACTTCTCTATTTCGTCCTTCTGCTGGCCGAATGCGCGCACAACGCGAACACCCGTCAGGTTTTCCTGCAATGTTGCCGAAAGCACGCCTTCTGCTTCGTCGCTCAATGTGAACTGCTTTTTAACTCCCTTGAAGTAAACGAAGCTTACGCCGAAAAGCACGGGCAGCAGCGCCATTGATATAAGGCTCATCTTAACATTGATGGAAAACATTATGCCGGCTGCGATAACCACCATAACTATGGTCCTTAGCATTTCAAGAAGCTGCATGGATATGAAGCGGCGCACGGTTGAAACGTCGGACGTGCAGCGCTGCACCAGATCGCCCGTTGAAACATGCTTATGGTAATCATACGGCACAGCCTGAAGATGCTCGTAAAGAGCGTTTCGCGTGGTCATGGCCACGGTTTCCGATGCATTGGCTATGCAGCTGCGGCGGAAATACGTTGCAACGCCGTTGAGTATCGTGAAGAATATAAGGGCCAATGCGCAAATGTAAAGATGGCTGCGCAAAAAGTCCCGCCCGCCCCATGAATCGATAATATCCATTATAAATGCGGGCAGATTGCTCGGCTTGTCGCCGAGTACATAGTCAATAGTAAAGCTTGTTACGATAGGCACAATGTACGCCGCGGCTATTGCCAATATAAGGCAAAGCCCGCCCAGCGCCAGATATCCCACGCTCCCGCGCGTAAGCCGCCTGAGCAGCGCAAAATTGAGCCTACGATTCTTTTGTGTTGCGGATGCTTCCAAAGAATTATCCCTCCAATCGGATTTTCAGTATTGCCCGCGGCAACAAAAAAGCCGCAGACTGCATTTGTCCACGGCCGTGATATCGCATGGCGCCGATTAAGCCCCGTTTAGGGCTGAATACAGCTATACGGCCGCGAGGACATAACTTTTCCCTTCAATGCGGGAACCAATGCAGCAAAGAATACGGTGTTGTACATATTTACCTCGCGACTCCTTTCATAACGTATCCGCTAAATCATTTAACTCAGCGAACCACTGCCATTGTACCACCATATCTAAAACTTGGCAACATATAATTAACACATATTTAATAATATTGGCGATTTTGAAAATGGCCCGCCTTATGCTATAATAAGAAGAACTAACGGCCGATAAGGAGAATTGCCATGCCGCTTATTGAAAGTACACGCAACGAAACCGTGAAACGTGCGCGCCAGCTTGCCACAAGGAAGGGCAGGCTGGAGCAGGGTCTGCATTTTATTGAAGGGGACAGGCTTGTGCGCGAGGCCGTGATATCGGGCGCGGAAATACACGAAGCCTTTATTGAAGAAGGGCACGAGCTTATGGCAGCCGTGCTTGAGGGGGCGGGCGCAAGGGTATATACATTAAAGCGCAGCGTTATGGAAACGCTTACCCTTACGGAAACGCCGCAATGGGTCTGCGCAACGGTTAAAACGCCGTGCGTGCCCGTGCCGGAATATTATCCGGAGGGGCTTATTGTTGCGCTGGACGCGGTGCAGGACCCGGGCAACCTTGGCACAATACTCAGAACGGCGGATGCCATGGGCGCGGTAGGGCTGCTGCTTGGCAGCGGCTGCGCCGATCCGTATGCGCCAAAGCCGCTGCGCGCTGCGATGGGGTCGATATACCATATGCCCGTATGGCAGGGCGATCTGCCAACGGAGATAGAAAAGCTTAAACGGCAGGATTATACGCTTGTGTGCGGCCACCTGAAGGGCGAAGGCGCGCTGCCCGCGGCAACGGAGCGGATGTGCCTTGTTATAGGCAACGAGGGCAACGGAGTGAGCGATAATGTTGCGGACATGTGCCACAAGTACAGATTGCCCATGTACGGCTTTGCGGAATCGCTCAACGCGGCGGTTGCAGCGGGAATACTGATATACGAACTGGCGCGCGGCATGCACGCTGAGTAAAAGGAGAGCAGCCATGAAGAAAGCACTTGCACTTGTATTGACTATAACAATGCTGTTCGCCTTCTGCACGGGCATGGCGGAGGGCTGGACGGCCATAGAGCCGAATACCGGCGGCGAAAGCACCCAAGCCGAGGGCGGCACGGGCTTAGGGGATATTACGGACGACGGCTATACCGAGCCTGAAAAGATATACGGCGAGGGCGACGAGGACTACGAATCCGAGGTGCCTGAGGAGCTGAGGCATCTGTACTTGGAAGAGCAGAGCAGGATATCCACCTATGCCAACGATGTGCGGGACGTGCGCAAGGTGCGCGTGCTGCTTAGTCAGAAGGACCACACCATGTCCACGATTAGGACATACGGCAGCTATGCCGTGTATGACGCGGCGGGCAATGCGCTATTTATTGCGCAGGATGAGGCGGCGTATACCGTTAAGGCGGAAAACTCCGCAGTCAGCCTTTATTCCGCGTTCGGAACGCTCCTTTACAGCGGCGCATCGGTAAGCTTTAAGGAATTTGAGGGCGATGATGCGAACAACTGCGTAAAGGTGAGCAGCGTATCCATGGGAAGTGACGTTACGGACAGAACATACCGCGGGGACATGGAGGTATATTATTTTGCCAAGTCCGGCAATTATGATAGCTACTGGAACGGGCTGTATGTTGTGAACGAAGTTTATATCGAGGACTACCTTGAGGGCGTTGTCGCGGCGGAGGTAGGCGCCGGATACAGGGACGCGGCGCAGCAGGCGCAGGCTATTGTTTCACGCGCGTTCGCAATAAAATCCCGCAGCACCAAGCGCGTTTTTGATATGCGGGACACGAGCGCAAGCCAGGCATATTTCGGCATGACGGATGTTTGCCGCGCGGCTGTGCAGGCCACGGCGGGGCAAACGCTTTACTATAACGGCGCGTATCTTCGCGTGCACTTCGGCGGCACCAACGGCGGGGAGACGGAAGTTACCAACAACCAATGGTCCGGAACGGAGTTCTGCGGGGAGGAAAGCGTGAGGGAGGACGCATACGACCTTGCCTCAACCGGCAAATACGTTGAAACGGTGACGATACCCGCATCGCCTTCGGGAAGCGAAACATATGTGCAGTCGCTCATAACAAACGCGCTCATACCCGCGCTCAACTCGGCAGGATATTCGGTTACTGCGGCAACCGTGAGCGGCATAAGCATGGAAACGCGGTGCGATGATAAATCCTGCCGCCATCATCACCGCGATAAAACACCGGGGCAGGTGTGCAACCATTTCTGCTCGGTAGATATAACCTTCACCGGCATAAACGCAACGGGAGCGGGCTACATAAGCCAGTATACGGTCAATCTTACAGAAAACGATTTCTTCATAAAGCCGAACAACGGCAGGCCGCTTGGGTTCTTCTCCAAGGGTTCATGCTCGCGCTATTGGCTTATTAAGAATTATACGGGCAATACCGTAACAAGCTATACTATACGCCATGCGCGCTACGGCGGCGGCGTTGGGCTGAGCCAATACGGGGCTAACTATCGTGCGGCTAAAGGGCAGAGCGTAAGCGATATACTCGCCTTCCATTACCCCAACAGCGCCATTGCTCCCCTTGCTTCGGACATATCCCGCCCTGCGATACAGGCAAAGCCGTCGGTAAGGTATGATGCGCGGGTGCTGGGCAGCGATGCGCGGGTGTTCAGCCAAAAGAGTGCTGCTTCGGCGGTCATAGCTGCCATACAGGCGGGCAATACGGTATTTGTGGACGAAATAAGCGGCAAATGGGCGCATGTGAGCTGCGGCAGCATATCGGGCTACATTGCGGCAAGCACGCTTGAAAGAACGGCTGTGCAGGTTACCACGGCGAATATAAGCAACAGTATAACAGTGCGTAAATCGCCTGACAGCCGAACGGATCCGGTATATACGGCAAATAAGGGCGTTGTGCTGGAACTGATAGAAGCAGACGCTGCGCCGGGCTGGCACAAGGTTAACACCGCAAGCGGCGCAGGCTATATACCCGTGCGGTATTCCACGTTGATATTCCAGGGCAGCGGGGAGCAGTTTGACGAGCCTACGGGGCTTGAGGGTTCGCTGAGCTATTACGGCGCGGCGATTAAGCTGACGGGCGATTACGGCATAAGGGTGCGCTTCGGCATTGATATTGCCGCGCACGACGGCGGAACCATTGCCGGATATACCATAAAGGAATACGGCGTTATAGCGGACGGCGAAAAGCAGAGAGCATATTATACCGAAAACGGAGCTAAGTACGATAAGGTATCCGCCGTTGCGGACGGAATGGCGCTGTTTGCGGCGTACGCGGACAATATAGCCGCGCTGAAGGCGGAGCACAGCTTCGTGCCGTATATCATAGCGGAAAACGCCAAGGGCGAAATTACGCATTACGGGGACGAGGTTAAGCTGAGCGTATATTCGGTTGCGATAAAGCTTGCGGATGAGTACGCGGCGGACAGCGCCGAGGGACAATACATTGCCGCGCTTATAGCCCAAGCAAATGCGGAATAAAACGGAAGTGAGACTATGACAATTATGAGAACAAGGCGCGCGTTCAAGCGCACGATAGGCATACTGGCGGTGCTGCTTATACTAAGCGCGGCGCTGAACATAGCGCTGATAATAATGCTGAGCAAGGCTAACGGCGGCGCAAACGCGGCCGAGCCCGCGCCAACGCCCGAGATGAGCGACACGGCGGAGCCTGAACAGCCCACGGCGGAACCGACCGCGGAGCCTACGCCCACGGTGCAGCCCACGCAAACGGCAAAGCCCACGGCAGCACCAACAGCGGAGCCTACCGCAACGGTCAAGCCCACGCCGACACCAACAGTGAAACCAACGGCAACGGTGAAGCCCACGGCAACGATAAAGCCCACGGCAACGATAAAGCCCACGGCGAAACCAACCAAGCGCCCTAACCGCGCAACGCCAACGCCCGTGCCGACGGAAACCTCGCCATGGGTATACCCGACCCCCATACAGACGGCGGAGCCTATGGATAACCCCGCCGCAACGGCAACGGCTGTGCCCACGCCCACGCCCGACGTTACGGGCGGCATGCTCGGCGGAGGTGAATAAGCATGTATAAGCACAGCACGGTTGTAAACAACACGCTGTATGTGGACGGCATAGACAGGCTCGATCTTTCGCGCAGCTGCGCATGCGGGCAAAGCTTCCGCTGGCATGAGGATAACGGCGGCTTTACCGCGCCCGCATTGGGCAGGGTTGTCCACGCAAGGCAGGCGGGGGACACGCTGAGCATATATCCCTGCGCGGAAGGGGAAGCAGCGGACTGGATACATTATTTTGATTTGGAACGCGACTACGCCGCCATAGAGGAACGGCTTAGCCATGATGAGCAGCTTAAAATGTGCATACCCTGCGCAACGGGCATAAGGGTGTTCAATCAGGATGCGTTCGAGGCGCTTATAACATTCATAATCTCGGCAAACAACAACATTGGCCGCATTGCGGGAATAGTGGAGCGGCTGTGCGCGCTCTGCGGGGAAAGGGCGGAGCTTGACGGCAAGGAGTACTTCCTTTTCCCAAAGCCCGATGCCATTGCCGCGCGGGAGGAAAGCGAACTTTTAGCCATAGGCGCAGGGTACCGCGCGCCGTATATAATAAAGAGCGCAAGGCGCATTGCGGAAGGATACGGGCTTGAAAAGCTGCGCGATATGCCGCTTGACGCGGCGCGGAAGGAGCTGCTCACGTTTTACGGCGTTGGCCCGAAGGTTGCGGACTGCGTGCTGCTGTTCGGCCTTGGGCATACGGACGCATTCCCCGTTGACGTATGGATAGGCCGCGCGCTGAGCGAGATTTATTTCGGCGGAGAAAAGGCACGGCGGCAGGAAACGGAGCGGGCGATACGCGCGCTGGGTAGCGAAAGCGGCATTGTGCAGCAGTATATTTTCCATTATGCGCGGCAAAACGCCATAGGAAAGAAGCAGAATGCCAAAAAGATAGGCAAAAAGAGCGAAACTGTTGTTGACACGGGCGCGGCCCTATGCTAAAATACGCAGGTGAGCCGCTCTGCGACGGCTTTTTTGAAGCGCGTGAACAGCGCCGCCGTGTCGCGGGCGAGATTGGGGAATAGGAGGTGCAGCAAATGTACGCTATTATCCGTACCGGAGGCAAGCAGTACAAGGTTGAAGCGGGCGATGAGATTTTGGTCGAAAAGCTCGATCTGGAAGCCGGTGCTGAGGTTTGCTTCGAGGTTCTGATGCTTTGCGACGGCGAGAACGTGACCATAGGCAAGCCCGTGGTTGAAGGCGTTTGCGCCAAGGCGGAAGTCATGGAACAGACCAAGGGCGATAAGGTTGTGGTGTTCAAGTACAAGGCCAAGAAGAACATCCGCAAGAAGCAGGGTCATCGTCAGCCGTATACCAAGGTTAAGATCAACACCATAGGTTAACAAAAGACATGACAAGAATTACTCTGTTCCGCAGCCGGTCCCACGCAATAGGCTTTGAAGCCGAGGGGCACACGGGTTACGCCGAAGAAGGCAGCGACATTGTGTGCGCGGCGATAAGCGCGCTTACGCAGGGGGCGGTGATAGGGCTGAAAGAGGTCATAGGCCTTGAGATTGCGCTTGATATTTCAGACGGGTATATGTATTGTATGCTTCCGAAGAAAATATCGGCCGCTCAGCAGCACGACGCGGAGCTGATACTTAACACGATGGCGGCGAGCATAGCCTCGCTTGCCGAAACAAACGGTGATTACATCAAATTGACTGATAGGGAGGTGTAACACGATGATGATCAATCTGCAGCTTTTTGCTCATAAGAAGGGCGTTGGCAGTACCCGTAACGGACGCGACAGCGAATCCAAGCGTCTTGGGCCCAAGAGGGCTGACGGGCAGTTCGTTCTGGCCGGTAACATTCTGGTCAGGCAGAGGGGCACCCACTTCCATCCCGGCAACAACGTTGGCATAGGCAAGGACGATACCCTTTTTGCCAAGGTTGATGGCGTTGTCCGCTTCGAGACCAAGCATCTTGGCCGCAAGCAGGTCAGCGTTTACGCGGTCGAGGAAGCCGCCGCTAACTGATTCATAGCATCGTAACCAACAGCCGGTCCTTCTCAAATGAGCAAGGGCTGGCTTTTTTTATGCTTGTTTATAGCTGTTTATATGGTATAATCCAAATTGTATTTTTTGAAAGGAGAGTTGACGCCTATGCAGAAAAAGGTGAACGGCAATACCGAAGGAATACGCGACGCGGTATTGGAGCGCATAGCCGCCATTTATGATATGACGCAGGGGCAATACGAGTTTGCCTCGCACGAGCTGATAGCCGAGCTTTGCGCGCTTACGGGCGCGATACGGCGCGAAATAAGCGTTTATATAAGCCGCAGCGGCAGCATAGAGGACGTGTCCGTAGGGGACGGGTCTAAGGTGAGCATGCCCTCCGTGCGCCTTGTACGCAACGAGGACAGGCTTTGCGGAGTAAGATGCCTGCACACACACCCCGGCGGGGACGGCAGGCTGAGCGGAGTGGACATAGGGACGCTTAGGAGCATGCGGCTGGACTGCATGGCGGCGGTGGGCGTTAAGGAGGACGGCACGGCCACCTCGCTTTACGCGGGCTACATTGGCGAAGCCGTGGGCGAGGAGCGGGAGGTGCTCGTATACGGCCCGCTGAGGCCATATAAACTGCCGCAGAGGCAGCTTATAGAGGAAATATTCATAGCCGACGACAGGCTTAAAAGCAGCACCAAGGATACCAAGGACGATATCCCCGAAAGGACGGTGCTGGTGGGCCTTGAAAACGACGAAGGGTACGACACGATAGAGGAGCTGGCGGAGCTTGCAAAAACGGCGGGGGCGAACGTGGTCGCGCGCAGCATACAGAAGCGGCGCACGCCGGACAACGCAACGTATATAGGCAGCGGCAAGGTGGACGAGCTGAGCCTATTATGTAGCGAAACGGAAGCGGAGCTGGTTATATTCGACGACGAGCTGACGGGAAGCCAGCTGAGGAACCTTGAAACGCGGCTGGGCGTTAAGGTAATAGACCGCACGGCGCTTATACTGGACATATTTGCGCAGCGGGCCGTAAGCCGCGAGGGCGCATTGCAGGTTGAGCTTGCGCAGATGAAATATAACCTTACCCGCCTTACGGGGCAGGGCACGGCGCTTAGCAGGCTGGGCGGCGGCATAGGCACGCGCGGCCCGGGCGAAAAGAAGCTGGAAATAGACAGGCGGCGCATACGCAGGCGCATATTCGAGCTGGGGGAGGAGCTGAAGGAGGTTGAAAAGCAGCGCTCTCTCAGGCGGGAACGGCGGGAGAAGAACGCAACGCCGCTGGTGGCGCTGGTTGGATACACAAACGCGGGCAAGAGCACGTTCCTAAACGCCGTATCAAACGCGGGAGTGCTGGCGGAGGATAAGCTTTTTGCAACGCTTGACCCTGTTGTTAGGCAGATAACGCTGCCAAACGGGCTTGACATATTGCTTTCCGACACGGTGGGCTTCATAAACAAGCTGCCGCATGACCTGATAGAGGCGTTCAAATCCACGCTTGAGGAGGTTTCAAACGCGGACCTTATACTGCACGTTGTGGACATTTCGTGCGACCATTACGATGCGCAGATGCGCGTTGTGGAGGACGTTATAGCAAGCCTTGGCGCGGGGGACACGCCGCGCATAAACGTATACAACAAGATAGACCGCATTGACAGCCGCCCGCGCGGCACGGAGGACGACGCATTCGTTTCCGCCGCAACGGGGGAGGGGATGGAGAGCCTGCTTGAGCGGGTGGAAAAGCTGCTGAGCGCATCGCACAGCACAATAGAGCTGACCATTCCTTATGACAAATACGAGGCCGTTGCGCTGCTGCACAGCGAGGCGCGGATACTGAGCGAGGAGCATACCGAAACCGGCACGAAGATTTGCGCCGCTTGCGAGGACGGCACACTGAGGAAGCTTAAAAAGCTTGTCGGGGAGAACATTTAATATGAAGAACAAGAATACGCTGGGAATGCTGCTGGTGTTCATAGCGGCGGTGCTGTGGAGCACCAATTCAATACTGGTGAAGAATATTGAGCTGCCAAGCATGCTTATAGGCGCTATGCGCGCGCTGATAGCGGGCATTGTGCTTGCGCCGTTCATACGGCCCAAGAAGCTTAAATTCAGCCCCAAAATGCTGCTTATGGCGGTAGCATTCACGCTGAACAGCGTTGGCGTGGTTACGGCAATAAAGCTTACCAGCGCGGCAATAGCCGTGGGTATGCAGTTCACCTCGCCCATATGGCTGTATATATATTCCCGCATAAAGGGTTATCCGTTCATAAAGCGGCGGGTGATACCGCTGGCGGTGCTTACGGCGGGGGTTGTTATATCCATGTTTTCAAAGGCGGAGGGCGTAACGCTTATAGGCAACCTTATCGCCCTCACTACCGGCCTTTCCTTCGCCGTGGTCACGCAGCTTGGCAAGGACCTTGGCGGGGACAATCCCGTTGGCATAACCGCCATAAACAATCTTTTCATGGCGGCGGTCATACTGCCGCTGTTCTGCCGCGACTCCGTTGCGCAGCTTTTCACAATGGATACAGTCGGCTGGGTAACGCTTTTAGCCCTTGGCATAGTGCAGTTCGGCGGCGGCTACGTGTTCTATACCCTTGGCCTGAGGTACACAACCGCTGCCCGCGCCAGCATGATAAGCCCCATGGAGATGGTTTTAAGCCCCGTTTGGGTGGCTATATTCATGCACGAACTGCCGGACGCTGTTGGCCTTATAGGCTTCCTTGTGATAATAGCGGGCATTGCGCTTGAGGTGATATTCACCGCGCAATACGAAAGAGCGGCAAGCGTTAAAACGCTCTAATGGCCTTACGCACTATCGTCACTTGCGTCACTATCGTCGAAACAGGCTAAATGCCTGGCTTTTTTCTCCGACGCAGCTTCGACGATGAATTTCTGCGTCGAAGAACGGGGGTTGCGTGCTACCGCTAACCAAAAGCTGTCCCCGTTTACGGGGAAAGTGGCATGGCGTAGCCATGACGAAAGGGGAATAACTCGGAGCGGGCGAGTGCCGCGAGGTGTTCCCCCTCAGTCTGTTTCGCTATCGCTCACAGACAGCTCCCCCGCAAGCGGTGGCGCCTTTAACTCCCTCAGTCTATTCGCTAACGCTCATAGCCAGCTCCCTCTAAGAGGGAGCCTTTTGGTGCGCTTTATAAGCTTACATATTAAGCCTGCCCTGAAAGGGGAGGTGGCAATGAGCGTTAGCGAATTGACGGAGGGGTTATAAAGCAGCTTACAGCTCTTTGTTTATTACAACCCCTCAGTCTCACTTTGTTCGACAGCTCCCCGTAAAGGGGAGCCTTATGCCGCAGGCATCACATGAGTGCCTGAAAGGCCGAATCACCTGTTACAGCTCTGCTGTCTTATGTACAGTAGTGACTAAAGATTAACAAAGAGGGGTATATAGAAGTAGTAAGTAGTGAAGGCGGTAGCTTTCACCCGAGCGTGTGAACACGCCTTAAAGCTGTCCCCATGAAATGGGGAAAGTGGCATGGCGTAGCCATGACGAAAGGGGAATAACTCGGAGCGGGCGAGTGCCGCGAGGTGTTCCCCCTCAGTCTGTTTCGCTATCGCTCACAGACAGCTCCCCCGCAAGCGGTGGCGCCTTTGGGGAGCGGCACTATATGCCAAGATATAGGAGTTAACGCCCAGGTTGGAACAAGGTCGCCTTACTCACTGCCGTTCGTAATTCTCCCTGTTCCTGCCCGTTCTCCGTTTCGCTTCATCCGCCACAGGCGGCGCTCAACTCCGAACCCCGCAAGCGGTGGCGCCTTATAGTGCGCTTTATAAGCTTACATATTAAGCCTGCCCTGAAAGGGGAGGTGGCAATGAGCGTTAGCGAATTGACGGAGGGGTTATAAAGCAGCTTACAGCTCTTTGTTTATTACAACCCCTCAGTCTCACTTTGTTCGACAGCTCCCCGTAAAGGGGAGCCTTATGCCGCAGGCATCATATGAGACCTGAAAGGTCGAATCACCTGTTACAGCTGTGCTGTCTTATGTACAGTAGTGACTAAAGATTAACAAAGAGAGGTATATAGAAGTAGTATATAGCGAAGGCGGTAGATACGCTGCGCTTTCACCCGAGCGTGGGAGCACGCAAAAAGCCTCCCTGTCGAGGGAGGTGGCAATGAGCGTCAGCGAATAGACTGAGGGAGTTAAAGGCGCCACCGCTTGCGGGGGAGCTGTCGGCGCAGCCGACTGAGGGGGAACAGTAAAACAGCTTTGCTGCTTTTTGATATTCCCCTTTCGGCCACTCACATTCGTTCGTGTCCACTTTCCCCATTTCATGGGGACAGCTTTTGGTTAGCGGTAGCACGCAAGCCCCGTTCTTCGACGCAGAAATTCATCGTCGAAGCTGCGTCGGAGAAAAAAGCCAGACATTTGGCCTGTTTCGACGATAGTGACGCAAGTGACGCAGATGTGCGTAAGGCTGTTATAGTACCTTTACACGAACCTTTCGTCCGTGACCGTATGCCCTGCGAGGCGGGTGCGGCGTATGTCTATTATGCGCTGATTGTCGCTGCCGCGGAACATCAGCTTCAGGTTCTTGCGCTCCTCTATAAATTCGCCGTCAACCAGCGTGTCTATAAGGCCGAGCAGCTCGTCCGTTGCATCGCAGCGGTAGGGGGAGGGGGAAAGCAGGTCCCGCTCCAGCGTGCAGCCCGTGTAGCACCATATGTCCTTTGAGGGGAAGCGTTCCTTAACGCGGCGCACGAAGGGAAGCAGCGCCGCCTGGTTCTGCGGCTCCATAGGCTCCCCGCCCAGCAGCGTAAGCCCGTTTATATAGGAAGGAGCGAGCGCTTCCATAAGCTCCCGCTCAGTATCCGCATCAAACGGTTTGCCGTTTGTAAAGCTCCATGTTTCCTTGTTGAAACAGTTTTTGCAATGCCTGTTGCAGCCGGATACGAACAGCGTTACCCTAACGCCCAGCCCGTTTGCAATGTCGGTCTTTTTAATCTCGCTGTAATACATTATAAGTGCAGCACCCTGTCCTTAATCTCCTGCGTGCGGCCCTGGTTCCAGAACTGCGTACCTATGTAGCCGCAGGTGCGGCGGGCAACGTTCATGGTGTCCTGGTCCTGATTGCCGCATTGCGGGCAGGTCCATACCAGCTTGCCGTCCTGCTCCTTTATGATTATTTCGCCGTCCCAGCCGCATTTCTGGCAATAATCGCTCTTTGTATTAAGCTCGGCGTAAATAATATTGTCGTAAATAAAGCGCATCACCTGCAAAACGGCCTCAATATTGTTCTGCATGTCCGGCACCTCAACGTAGCTTATGGCCCCGCCGGGGGAAAGATGCTGGAACTGCGCCTCAAAGCCCAGCTTCGTGAAGGCGTCTATCTTCTCGGTAACGTGAACGTGATAGGAATTGGTGATGTAGCCCTTGTCTGTCACGCCGGGGATTATGCCGAAACGCTTCTGTAAGCATTTGGCGAATTTATACGTTGTGGATTCAAGCGGGGTGCCGTAAAGGGAATAGTCTATGTTCTCCGCTTCCTTCCATTGCTTGCACTTGTCGTTCATTTTCTGCATTATCTGCAGGGCGAACGGGGTGGCCGTGGGGTCCGTATGGCTGCGGCCTGTCATGAACTTTACGCATTCGTAAAGCCCCGCGTAGCCAAGCGATATTGTGGAATACCCATCGTAAAGCAGTTTGTCTATAGGCTCTCCCTTCTTCAGCCGCGCGCATGCGCCGTATTGCCAAAGTATGGGCGCGGCGTCGCTCAGCGTGCCTTTAAGACGGTTGTGCCTGTATTGCAATGCCCTGTGGCAAAGCTCCAGCCGATCTTCGAATATCTGCCAGAATTTTTCCACGTTTCCGCCGGAGGAAAGCGCCACGTCCGGCAGGTTTATGGTAACAACGCCCTGGTTGAAGCGGCCGTAGTATTTATGCTTGCCGGGTTCGTAATTGAGCGCGTTTGCAATGTTGCCCACGCCCGCGTCGGTGAACCTATCCGGCGTAAGGAAGCTGCGGCAGCCCATGCAGGTGTAAACGTCGCCCTTAAGCTCGCGCATTTTCTTTGCGGAAATATAGTCCGGCACCATGCGCCTTGCGGTGCACTTCGCAGCCAGCTCCGTAAGGTAATAATACGGCGAATCGGGGTAAATATTGTCCTCGTCCAGCGTGTATATAAGCTTTGGGAACGCGGGCGTTACCCAAACGCCCTTTTCGTTCTTAACGCCCTGATAGCGCTGCAAAAGCGTTTCTTCAATAACCATGGCAAGGTCTTTCTTTTCCTGCTCGTTCTTAGCCTCGCCCAGATACATGGATACCGTTACGAACGGCGCCTGACCGTTTGTGGTCAAAAGCGTTACCACCTGATATTGTATAGTCTGCACGCCGCGGCGTATTTCCTCACGCAGGCGCTTTTCAACTATTGAGGAAAGCTTCGCTTCGTCCCGCTCAACGCCAAGCTCGGCCATTTCCGCTTCCACCTGAGCGCGTATCTTTTTGCGGGAAACGTCAACAAACGGCGCAAGATGGGCAAGCGATATGCTCTGCCCGCCGTATTGGTTGGAGGCAACCTGCGCAATTATCTGCGTTGCAATGTTGCACGCGGTCGAAAAGCTGTGCGGCCGCTCTATAAGGGTGCCGGTTATAACGGTGCCGTTCTGCAGCATGTCCTCAAGGTTCACAAGGTCGCAGTTATGCATATGCTGGGCAAAATAGTCCGTATCGTGGAAATGGATAACGCCTTCGTTGTGCGCTTCAACTATTTCCTTTGGCAGCAGTATGCGGTTGGTAATATCGCGCGAAACCTCGCCCGCCATATAGTCGCGCTGGGTGGAATTGACAACGGGGTTCTTGTTGGAATTTTCCTGCTTTGCTTCCTCGTTATTGCATTCTATAAGGCTGAGTATTTTATCGTCCGTGGTGTTGGACTGGCGGACGAGCGTGCGCGTATAGCGATAGGTAATGTAATTCTTGGCCACCTCAAACGCGCCGTGCGCCATAATCTGCTTTTCCACCATGTCCTGAACCTCTTCAACGCTGGGGGAGCGGCCGAGCCTTTCGCAGCTTAATACAACGCTTTCGGCTATGCGCTGTATCTGCACCGGCGTCATGCGGATGCTTTCGTCAACGGTTGCGTTGGCCTTGCCTATGGCAACGATTATCTTTGAAATGTCAAACGCGGCCTCCGAGCCGTTCCTCTTGATTATCTTCATAACAGAAAAGCACCCCTCCGAAAAATATGAAACTGAGCTGTATAAAGCAAACATGACCGCCCCGAAAGGCAGGGCTGCTTTATGCATCCCGCTGACTTATTATATCCCCTGCGGCACAATTTGTCTATATGTTGTTATAATAAAATATTCCAATACACGATATATTGTGTGGTTCGATGAATTTAAGCAGACACATATGGTATGCCTAACAATAAATCCCCAAGTTTCGGGCAATGCCATAAAGCGGTTGAGAATGGACAGCTGGTGTGGTATGATTTATCATAGAATAGTTATAGATATGAGGTAGCTAAGCCATGTTTGACGCGCACATACATTCTTCCATGTCGTTCGATTCGTCCGTCCCGCGGGAGGACGTTGTTGCAGAGGCTGTAAAGCGGGGCTTTTACGGGCTGTGCTTTACCGATCATTACGATGTTGTGGATAGCTATGGCAAGTTTGTTTCCGATTACGATTGGGAAGGCACGCGCATGGCGCAGCAGCGCGCCCTTGCCTGCGCCGGAGGACGCATAATAGTAAATAACGGCATAGAGCTTGGCAACGCGCCATATGGCTTCGCTGCGGCCGAAAGCGTGCTTAATGCGGAGCCGGAGGTGGACTTTGTGCTCGGCTCCATACATAACGCAAGCGAAAAGCTTGACTATAAGGATTACTATTTTGTTGATTATACCGATACGGACATATGCTATAAATATCTTGACGATTATTTTATTCAGCTTGAAAAGCTGGTGGAGTGGGGCAATTTCGATTCGCTTGCCCATGTGCCCTATCCGCTAAGATACATGATGCAGCGCGACGGCATGGACGTTGACATGGCGCGCTATCAATCAAGCATAGATTCAATGCTGCGTACGCTTATAAGGCGCGGGCAGGCGATAGAGATAAACGCCGGCAAAAAGCCATATATAATGCCGGAATATGCTTACCTTCTCGATCGCTACCGCGCGCTCGGCGGCAGGCTTATAACCGTTGGTACCGATGCGCACAGCATACCTCAGTTCGGCATGGGCCTGAAGGAAGCGTATATGCTGGCGCTTGAAAAGGGCTTTGAAAGCGTTGCCGTATTCAAGCGCCGTAAATGCGAGCTTGTGAGCATCAGGAAGCTGCTTGCACTTGAATGATTCTGCCGCCAAGGCTGTATGCTTCACTCAGCCTGGAATATTATGGGCTTGCCGCCGCAATGCATCATGCCGCCGCTTACGGTAACGGTAGAGGAGTCTATCAGGTTTTCGTATTCGCCGTCCGGCACGGCTATGCTTACGTCCGCCGCTTTAGCCTTCAGCGAGAATATGCCCATGAACCGCTTGCCTTGGCTTCCGCGCTGCATAACGGCAATGTCGTTTGTATCATCCGCTGCTGCGGTAAACCAGTCCGCTTCGCCGAAGCGCTGCTTTATGCCGTAAAGCGTGCGCATAAGGCCGCTTATGTCGCGCCCGGTATCGCGGTCCATTTTATCTATGTCAAAAAGGCTGGGCAGATGGTCGTTTTCAAACTCCTGACCGGCGTATATGAGAGTTGTGCCCTTTATGAAATAGAGCATGGCGGTGTAATTGATAAGCGCGCGTTCATCGCGCACGAAGGAGCATATGCGCGGCTGGTCGTGGTTTTCAAGGAAGCGCAGCTTATTGTAGTTGGCCGGGTAGCAGCCCTCCTGAAAGTTGAGCATGTCCGTATAATGGCTCAGGGCAGCCTCATTGCGCAGATATTTATCAAAAACCTCGCGCACGTCGTATTCGTATTCCATGTCGAACGCGGAATAAGCGTCGTAATCAAGCGCTGAATATATGCCCTGCCTGCGGGCCAAGCAGCCGTAGCTTAAATGCACCGTCTCCGCAAGCCATATGCAGTCCGGATTGACCTTAGCCACGGCGTTGCGTGCCTGCCGCCAGAACTCCACAGGCACGAATGACGCCACGTCGCAGCGGAAGCCGTCCACAATCTTTGCCCACATAACGAGCGTATCCGTAAGGTATTGCCAAAGGGCGCGGTTATTGTAATCCAAATCTATAACGTCCGCCCAGTCGCCCATCTTGTTGCCGGGCTTGCCGGCGGCATTATGGTAAAAGAACTCCGGATGCTCATTATAAAGCACGGAATCGGGCGAGGTATGGTTATATACAACGTCTATCATGCATTTCATGCCGCGCGCGTGTATTTCGCCCACAAGCGCCTTAAAATCGTCCAGCGTGCCGTATTCGGGGTTAACGCTTCTGTAATCACGGTTGGCATACGGGCAGCCGAGTGTACCCTTCTTGCCCACTATACCTATAGGATGAATCGGCATGAACCATATTATGTCCGTACCCAGCGCGCGTATGCGGTCAAGGTCGCCCGCCACGGCGGCAAAGGTGCCTTCCGGCGTATGGTTGCGCACATAAACGGAATATATCACCTGCTTTTGCAGGGCAGCGTTTGTTTCCTTGGCCATTTATAATTACCTCCGCAAAATCTATGCCGAGATTTTAGCACAAATCCACGGGTTTGCAAGGGGGAAATATAAAAAGAAGGGACGCTACCGCGTCCCTTCATGGCTTATTGCATTACATTTTGTTTAGCTGTTCAAGCCTTGCTTCAAGCTTGCCCAGCATATCTTCCGCTGCGGCGAGCTTTTTGCGCTCTTCGGCTATTACCTTTTCGGGGGCCTTGGCCACGAAGCCTGCGTTATTCAGCTTGCCGCTGCTGCGCTCTATGTCCGCGCGAACCTTGGCGGCTTCCTTGTTCAGGCGTTCGCGCTCCTTGTCCACGTCTATAAGGTCGCTCAGGGGGATGAACGCTTCCGCGGCCTGTGCCACGGCGGAAACAGCGTTTTCGGGTATGCCGGTCTTATCCTGCTGAATGGCAACGTGCTCCGCGCCGGCAAGCTTCATTATATAGGGTATGCTTGCTTCAAGCGCTTCGGCCTTCGCGCCGTGCGTAACCAGGGTCATGCTCAGCTTGCGGCTGGGCGCAACGCTCATCTCCGCGCGAATGTTGCGCGTGGCGCGGATAAGGTCCATTACCTCTTCCATGGTCTCCGCCTCCTCGGGGAAGTCCCACTCCGCCTGCGCGGTGGGCCATGCGGAACGCATAATGGTTTCCTCGCTGTTGGGCAGGTTAAGGTAAAGCTCTTCCGTTATGAACGGCATGAATGGATGCAGCAGCTTGAGCGAATCGGTAAGCGCGCGGCAAAGTATTGCGCGCACGTTGGCCTTCTGCTCCTCGTCGTCGCCATTCATGCGGGGCTTGGCAAGCTCAATGTACCAGTCGCAGAATTCGGTCCATACGAAGTCGTATATCTTCTGCGCCGCAAGGTTAAGGTCAAAGCCGTCCATGTTGGCGGTTATCTCGCGGATTATAGTATTGAGCCTGTTCAGCAGCCACTTATCGGCTATGTCAAGCTTGGTTATGTCTATTTCGCCTACTTCCGCGTCACCTATGTTCATAAGCACGAAGCGCGTTGCGTTATAAAGCTTGTTGCAGAAGTTGCGCGCGGCTTCAACCTTCTTTGTGCCGAAGCGCATATCTCCGCCCGCTCCGTTGCCGGTAACAAGGCTGAAGCGCAGGCTGTCCGCGCCGTATTGCTTGATTATTTCCAGCGGATCCACGCCGTTGCCAAGGGATTTGGACATCTTGCGGCCCAATTCGTCCCTAACAAGGCCGTGAATGTAAACATGGGAGAACGGCTTTTGATGCATCACTTCCATGCCGAACACTATCATTCTGGCTACCCAGAAGAATATTATGTCGTATCCGGTAACAAGGGTGCTTGTGGGATAGAAGTATTCAAGCTCCTTTGTATGCTCGGGCCACCCAAGCGTTGAGAACGGCCACATGCCGCTGGAGAACCAGGTATCCAGCACGTCCTCATCCTGATGCACATGTCCGCCGCACTTGGGGCAGCACGCGGGCGCGGATTCGGCAACTATGGTTTCGCCGCAATCGTCGCAGTAGTAGGCAGGGATCCTGTGGCCCCACCAAAGCTGGCGGGAAATGCACCAGTCGCGTATGTTCTCCATCCAGTTATAATAGGTCTTGTCGAATCGCTCGGGCACGAATTTCACTTCGCCGCTCTTAACAACGTCTATCGCGGGCTTTGCAAGGGGCTTCATGCTCACGAACCACTGCTTGCTCACCAGCGGCTCAACCGTGCTGTGGCAGCGGTAGCAGGTGCCAACGTTGTGGCCGTAAGGCTCTATCTTTACCAGATTGCCGGCCGCTTCAATATCCGCCACCAGCTTCTTGCGGCATTCCATGGTGGTCAGCCCTTCGTATGCGCCGCCAAGCTCGTTTATATGCCCATCGTCCGTGAACACGCGCATAACGGGCAGGTTGCACCTTACGCCGACCTCAAAGTCGTTGGGATCGTGCGCGGGGGTGATCTTCACGGCGCCGGTGCCGAATTCCTTTTCAACGTATTCGTCTGCTACGATGGGTATTTCGCGCCCCACAACGGGGATAACTACGGTTTTACCAACTATGCCGGCATAGCGTTCGTCGTCCGGATGCACGGCTATCGCCGTATCGCCAAGAATGGTTTCGGGGCGGGTGGTGGCCACGGTTATGGAATAGCTCTTGTCCGGCGCATCGTAACGCACGTGCCAAAGATGGCTCTGCTGTTCTTCGTATTCAACCTCAGCATCGCTCAGCGCGGTCTTGCAATGCGGGCACCAGTTTATTATCCTGTCCCCGCGGTAAATAAGGCCCTTGTTGTAAAGGTCAACAAACACCTTGGTAACGGCCTTGGAGCAGCCTTCGTCCATTGTGAAGCGTTCGCGGTCCCAGTCGCAGCTGGCGCCAAGCTTCCTGAGCTGCTTTACTATCCTTCCGCCGTATTCCTTTTTCCAGTCCCACGCGCGCTGCAAAAACGCCTCGCGTCCTATGTCGCGCTTGTCAAGGCCCTCCTTGGCCATCTGTTCGATTATCTTTACCTCGGTAGCTATGGACGCATGGTCGGTGCCGGGCAGCCACAGCGTTTCAAACCCGGCCATGCGCTTGTAACGGATAAGCGCATCCTGCAGCGTTTCGTCTATTGCGTGGCCTATGTGCAGCTGACCGGTTATGTTCGGTGGGGGTATGACTATGCAATACGGCTCCTTGTCGGGATTAGGCTCGGCATGAAAATAGCCGTTCTTTTCCCATTTTTCATACAGCCTGTCTTCCACGCCCTGATGGTCGTAAGACTTTGGCATCTCCTTCATGGTACTCTCTCCTCCTGAAAAAATAGTTTGTTTGGTAAAATAAAAGAAGCTTCTGTCCCTGATTAAAGGACGGAAGCTCCGCGGTACCACCTTTGTTGGGCATAATATGCCCCGCTCTATGCGCCTTAACGCGGCGCGCACGTTTCGGACTACTGCTGTTTCATCCAAAATAGCTCCAAAGCGACCTTCCGCCAATCTTCGCAAGCAGCTCTTTCAGCCGGTGAAGCCGCATCTCTTTTGCAAAGGAGCTTGGCGTACTCCTCTTTTTCTGCGCTATTATTGTATTCTATGCGCTGATGCCTGCTTTGTCAAGCCGAAAACGGCATATTTTCATAACGCATTTGCATATGGCTTTTCCGCATGATAAAATGCAGGTATCACTTGCGGAAGGGGCGGCAAACGGCATGAAGGCGCTACCCAATGAATTTCTGCTGCGTATGCAGGCGGAGCTGAAGGGCGACTATGCGGCATTTTTAGAAAGCTATAATAATGAAAGCGTGCGCGGGCTGAGGGCGAATACGCTCAAAGGGAACGCGGATGCAATAGCCGCGCTTTGCCCCGTTAAGCTTGAAAGGGTGGATAATACGGCGGACGGTTTCCGCCTTACGGAAGCATGGGAAGGAGTGGGTTTAAGTCCCGTACACATGGCAGGGCTTATATATATGCAGGAGCCGAGCGCCATGCTGACCATTGCCATTGCGGATATACACCCGGGCATGAAGGTGCTGGATATGTGCGCGGCGCCCGGCGGCAAAACGGGAGCCGCAGCGGCAAGGCTAAACGGGCAGGGGCTTATAGTATCCAATGAAATAGTGCCAAATCGCGCCAAAATACTCGAATCCACCGTTGAGCGCATGGGTATAGCTAACGCGGCGGTGATAAGCCGCAGGCCGGGCGAGATTGCAAAAGCGATGCCGGGGTATTTCGACAGGGTGATAGTCGATGCGCCGTGCAGCGGGGAAGGCATGTTCAGGAAAGATGAGCGCGCAATAGAAGAATGGAGCGCGGAGCATGTTTCTTCCTGCGCCAACAGGCAGCGGCTTATACTTGAAAGCAGCGCGCAATGCGTTGCCAAAGACGGCATGCTGATATATTCCACCTGCACTTTCTCACGCGAGGAAAACGAGGACAATATAGAGTGGTTCCTTAAAACGCATACGGATTTTGAACTTGCTGAGCAGCGCAGGCTTTATCCGCACACGTTCGCGGGGGAGGGGCACTTTGCCGCGGTGCTTAGACGAAAGGGCGGCAGCGTGCGCCCTTATGCGCCGCTGAAGCTCACCCCGTGCAAAGATAAGGCGTATGCCGAATTTATTAAATATACGTTCACAGTGCCGCCCAAGGGCACGGCATATGCTTATCAAAACGGTGTGAACATAATTTCAGCCGAGCTGCCCGAAGCGATAGCGCCCATGCTCAGGCGCAGCGTTGGAGTTTATGCCGGAGAGCTGCAAAAGGGCCGCTTTGTGCCGCACCACACGCTGGTTATGGCGGAGCATGGCGGCGAATACGCCCGTATGCTGTCGCTTGACGAAAGCGACGCGCGCCTTGCGGCATATATGCGCGGGGAGGAGATAAACTGCCCTGAGGCTTGGCGCGGGTATTGCGCCGTGGCGTATCGTAACCACCCGATAGGCTGGGGCAAGGCGGTTGGCGGCAGGATGAAGAACCATCTTCCAAAGGGCTTGAGAGCATGGTGAACGGCATACGAAAATACAATAAAATAATTGTGATAGGCTGTCCGGGCGGCGGCAAAAGCACGTTTGCAAGGGCATTGGGCGAAATAACCAAGCTGCCGGTATATCATTTGGATATGCTTTTCTGGAATGCGGACAAGACAAACGTAGACAGGGAAACGTTCCTTTTACGGCTTGGCAGCGTGCTTGAAAAAGACCGTTGGATTATAGACGGCAATTACAGCTTTTCAATGGAAACGCGGCTGAAGGAATGCGATGCGGTGTTCTTTTTGGATTACCCGGCGAAGGTATGCCTTGACGGGGTGCGCACGCGCATGGGCAAGCCGCGGCCTGATATGCCGTGGATAGAGCAGGAATATGACGAGGAGTTTATTCAATTCATAAAGAGCTTCAAAACGGAGCGCTGCCCGCAAATATATGCCCTGCTTGAAAAATACAGCGATAAGCCCAAGGTTGTTTTCAAGACACGCGCGGAGGCGGAGGAGTTTCTTGAAGCGGTAAGAGATAAAACAAAATAAAACAGCGGCACGGCGCATTGCACAGACATGCGTTGTGCGGTATAATTTCAAAAAATCGCACGATAGGCAGCAGAGAAGAAGGAGAAGCGTAAAAATGGAACTGAACGGAAAAATATGGCTTGCAAAGTCGGACGAAAAGGTGTTTCTTGAGCCTAAAATGGCCAACCGACACGGCTTTATTGCCGGCGCAAGCGGCACGGGCAAAACAATAACGCTCAAGGTGCTGGCGGAGTCCTTTTCTCAGTTGGGCGTGCCGGTGTTCCTTGCGGACATAAAGGGAGACCTTGCCGGCATGTGCAAGGCGGGCGTGCACAGCGAAAGCATGGAAAAGCGCATAAATAAGCTTGGGATAGAGGATTGGCGCTACCGCGTGTTTCCAACGCGGTTTTGGGATATATACGGCGAATACGGCCACCCCGTAAGGACAACCGTAAGCGAAATGGGGCCGATGCTTTTGAGCAGGCTGATGGACCTGAGCGACGTGCAGAGCGACGTATTGAACCTTGTGTTCAAAATTGCGGACGATAAGGGGCTGCTGCTCATAGACATAAAGGATCTTAAGGCCATGCTGCGCTACGTTGGCGAAAACCGGGCGGAGTTTTCCGCGGAATACGGAAACATGAGCGCGCAGAGCCTGGGCGCGATACAAAGGAGCCTTATAACGCTTGAGGATGAAGGCGGCGCGGAATTCTTCGGCGAACCGGCGATAGATATACGCGACTGGATGCAGCGCGACGAGCAGGGCAGGGGATACATAAACGTGCTGCACAGCGTGAAGCTTGTGCAGAATCCTACGCTGTATGCAACGTTCATGCTGTTTTTGATGAGCGAGCTGTTTGAAAAACTGCCGGAGCGCGGAGACACCGAAAAGCCGGAGATGGTGTTCTTCTTTGATGAGGCGCATCTTTTGTTCAGCGACGCGCCGAAGGTGCTTGTGCAGAAAATCGAGCAGGTGGTGAAGCTTATCCGCTCAAAGGGCGTTGGCATATATTTCATTTCGCAAAGCCCGTCGGACATTCCGGACAGCGTGCTTGCGCAGCTTTCAAACCGCGTGCAGCATGCGCTCAGGGCATATACGCCAAGCGAACAGAAGGCTGTAAAGACCGCCGCGCAGACATTCCGCACAAATCCCGCGTTCGATACGCAAACGGCAATAATGGAACTTGGCGTTGGCGAGGCGCTTGTATCCTGCCTGGATGAAAACGGCGTGCCGGGCATAGTGCAGCGCGCGTTCATACTGCCGCCGCAAAGCCGCATGGGCACCATTACGGACGAGGAGCGCCGCGCTGTTATAGACGCAAGCGACATGAAGCATAAATACGACAAGGCGATAGACAACTTCTCCGCCTACGAATACTTTGAACAGCAGAACGGGGAGCCGGAAAAGGAGGAGGAACGGGCGGCAAAGCAGGTGGAGCGGGAGGAAAAGAAGGCCGCAAGGAACGCCAAAAAGCCAACGGCCGCAGCAAAAACGGTTAAAAAGAAAAAGTCCGCCGCAAGCAAGGCAATGACCCGCGTTACAAACAGCGCCATGAGCACCATAGGCCGCGAGCTTGGCCGCTCCATAATACGGGGCATATTCGGTTCAATAAAATAACGGAGGGGATAGTATATGAAGGAAAAGAACAAGAAACTTATAAGTGAAGTTATAAAAGATATTGAGCACGACATGACAGACGAGGAGATACTTAGCCTGCTTGCAAGCAGCAAAGTATCCGAAAACACAAGCAAATCGGCAAAGGATGAATACTCGTTCGGCCAGCGCATGGCGGATAAAATAGCAAAGTTTGCGGGAAGCTGGGGCTTCATATTCTCATTTGTAGCGGTGCTGATACTTTGGATGGCGGTGAACATATTATTGGCAGACGGCGCGTTTGACGCATATCCGTTCATATTGCTCAACCTTGTGCTGTCCTGCGTGGCGGCAATACAGGCGCCGCTGATAATGATGAGCCAGAACCGGCAGGAGGAAAAGGACCGCCGACGCGCCGAGAACGACTATAAGGTCAACTTAAAGACGGAAATAATGATAGAGGACATGCACAATAAGCTTAACCGCATACTGTCGCAGCAGGAAAAAATATTGGCATACATAAAGGCGCAGGAGGAGAAAGAAGAGAGCAAGAACGCATAAGTCGTTTTCTTTCGCCGCATATGCACACATTTCGCTCCCGATGAGTACTATATCTTAGAATTGCCCATCGGGGCGAATAACAAGGAGGAAAGCATATGTGTAGCTCTTGCAACGGAAACAACTGGTGGTGGATAATAATACTTATCCTGCTTGCCGGCGGCTTCAGCAATAACGACTGCGGCTGCGGCTGCAACAATGACTGCGGCTGCAACGGGAACAACTGGTGGTGGATAATAATACTTATCCTGCTCGCCGGCGGG
>ENA-ORRN01000527-ORRN01000527.1-human-gut-metagenome-genome-assembly--contig:-NODE-527-length-30356-cov-4.935646_pt1 | contig 30356 bp, 30 predicted proteins | sample MGYA00242174_ERZ509132 | MGnify/ENA primary metagenome ERZ509132 (study PRJEB26280, sample SAMEA2338671) | human gut metagenome | biome: human gut; feature: human-associated habitat; material: faeces... | reverse complement strand
AAAAGTTTGTATCTCCTGCTCCACCTGTTATGTTCAGTTTTCAAAGATCAATTTCTGCGTGTTTTTCACACGCGCTTTAATATTATACTACTTTTTGTTTTCTTTGTCAACAAATATGATTATATAATATTAATTTTTTTATTTTTTCTTCATTGAAAAAATATAGAGCACATGCCTTTCAGCAAATAACCTTAAGTATTATATCAAAATTCGCATTATATGTCTAGACATATGCTCACATTTTTTGAACTTTTTTTATTTTTTTACAAAATTATTTGTTTTTCGCATTATATAGTCATTATTATATAAACCGTTTCCTAAGTCATAAGTGACTGTTTCAACAATTTTAAAGTCCTTTCCAAGATATGCTCTCAAGCCTCTTTCGTTATGTTGGTTAACATTAAGTACAATATCCTTATTATATAATGACATTAAATTATCAAAAGCATTACTTGAAATATGCATACCGCGATATTCTTTTTGCAAATATAGTTTATCTAAATATACATGATCATCATTTACTTGATATGCAATGAATCCCGCTCTTTCCTTATTATATTAGATATATACATAAATCATACCATCTTTTTGATATTTTTCAATATTTTCATAATCAAAATATTTATGGCATAATAATTCTATTTGCTCAGATGGAATCATTTCTTTATAGCATTCTTTCCAAATCGGCGTTGCATAGTCATACAGTTCTTTTAGTTCTTTAATATCAATTTTCTTATATGTAATCATTTTTTCTCCAAATACACAATTGTTTCTACATGAGAACTTTGAGGGAACATATCAACCGGTTGAACATTTTTAACAACATATGAATGTTCTACTAAATACTTTAAGTCTCTTGCAAGAGTTGCTGGATTGCATGAAATATATAATACTCTTGGAATACTCATTTTTACAATTGTTTCTAATAATTTTTCATCACAGCCTTTACGAGGTGGATCAACTACAATAATAGTTGCAGGTACACTTGAATTCATCCATTCTACAATTTGATCTTCCGCCTTATTGCATACGTATACAGCATTTTTTACTTTATTAAGTTTCATATTTTGCTTAGCATTTTCAATTGCTTCTGGCACTACTTCTACACCATAAACCATTTTTACTTTATCTGAGGCAATTATTCCAATAGTTCCAATTCCACAGTATGCATCAATCAACACATCATTTTCATTTATGTGAGCAAGTTCTAATGCCTTCGTATAAAGGACTTCCGTTTGGTCGTGATTTACTTGATAAAATGAAGTTGCTCCAATTCTAAAGGTTTTATCACACAAAGTATCTGTCAAATATGGGTCACCATAAAGAATTATATTTTTTTCACCTAATGTAGTATTGCCACGTGTGGTATTAATATTTAAAATTACTGACTTTATTGTTGGATATCTTTTTACAATTTTATCAACAACTGACTTTAAATTATTAATATCCTGATGTAAAGCAACAATTACTAACATTATTTCGCCTAATGCGTTTGTTTTAATAAGAATATGTCTGATATCACCTTTGTGATATTTTTCATCATAACCTTTAATTTTATATTCATTGCATAGGTTTTTCACAAAAATAGTTAGACTAGTTGAAATATCACTTTGAATATAGCACTTACTAAGTGGAATGATACGATGGGTATCACGTTTATAAAAACCTGCTATTGTTTTTCCTGTTTCAAAATCAACTCCAAAAGGCACTTGAACTTTATTTCGATAATTTAGAGGGTTTGTAGGGATTACTTCTTCCACAAAAACATTTTGAATAGTTCCTATGCGTTCAAGCGTTTCTTTAACCATATTACGTTTAAATCTTAGTTGTGCATCATATGACATATGCATAATATTACAGCCACCACATTGTGGGTAATTATCACAACAAGGGGTAATACGTTCCTTAGTAAAGGTATCAGGGAACATTTTAATAGCCGTTCCATAACCATACGACTTAGTTAAACGATTGATTTCAACAATTCCTTGTTCGAAGGGAAGTGCACCCATTACAAAAATTGGAAAATTTTCATAATGAATTCCATCTTCACTATCACCTGTTATTTTCGCAACTCCAAGGCCTTCGTGGGTAAGGTCAATAAATTTCATAACCATTTTTGTTCCTAATTTTATCGGTTTAATTTCTTTTTTCTCTAATGTATTTTTTTCCATATTTACCTACTTTTACCACGTAAGGCAAGTCCGCCTAACGCAGTTTCTTTATATTTTTCTTTTAAGTCAATTCCAGTATCACGCATTACTTCTATGACACTATCAAGGGTTACTGTATGTTTACTACCAGCAAGCATTGCATATTCTGCTGCATTGTATGCCGCAAGAGCAGACATCGCATTACGTTCAATACAGGGAATTTGAACTAAACCATCAACTGGATCACATGTTAATCCTAAATGGTGTTCTAAGGCAATTTCAGCCCCATATTCAATAGTTTGGGCATCTCCCCCAAATAAATATACTAGCATTCCAGCTGCCATGCTACAGGCAACACCAATTTCACCTTGGCATCCAACTTCTGCCCCAGAAATAGAAGCATTAGTTTTAACAATGTTTGCGATTAACCCACCTACCATTAGCGCATTAACTAGTTTTTCATCATCCATATTATTTTCATTTTTTTGAGAAAATAACACAGCAGGAATTATTCCTGATGAACCACACGTAGGTGCGGTTACTACAATTTCACCACTTGCATTCTCTTCGCTCACCGCAAGCGCATATGCATAAACAAGTTCATTTGCTTTATGGCTTATCAAATATTTTTGATAGAAGGTTGGGGCTTTCCTAACCACATTTAATCCACCCGGCAATATTCCAGTAGTTGTAATACCACGTTCAATTGCGGTTTTCATGGTTTGTAACACTTGATAAAGGTATTCTTTTGTATCACGTGTTTCAAACCTTTCAATATATTCTAATAATGTTATTTTTTCATTATCACAATATTCTAATATATCATTCATATGAGAATGTGGATATAAATCTTCAACAGTTCCATCACGTTTTGCGTTTTCTTCTTTTAAGTCACCGCCACCAACACTAAAGATAAGCCATTCATCTATTTGTTTATTCTTAAGAAATGCTTTAAATTTCATTGCATTAGTATGATAGGAGTATGTTATTTCCTTATTAAATAGTATTTTAGTACGAGTATAGCCTAAAATCTTTTTTAGTGTAACATCTGTCATATGGCCCTTACCAGTTAAAGCAAGAGAACCAAATAGTTCTACTTCAAAATAGTCGGCCATATTGTTTCTTTTCAAAAACTTTTCTGCGGCGTAACCTGGTCCCATTGTATGTGAGCTTGAAGGTCCATATCCTATTTTATATATTTTTTTAATTGATTCCATAATTACTTATCAGTTTTTTTTCCTTCTGCTTCATTTTCAGAAATAATTTGGGCAACTCTTGTTGATGCGGCTGCAGCGATTGCTCCAACAATATCATCAAGAAAAGTATGACATTTTGGTTTCCCGCCTTTTCCTTCATCATTTAGTTTTGCTACTATTCCAGGTTTATTTACATCAATATCCCCAAAATTAGTTTGACCTATTGCTCCATAAAGTCTTGCAATATCTAGTCCAAATATTTCATCAACACCAAATACGCCAAGGTCGTAACTCATAATATCTTGAATAGGGCCTTCAAAAGCTCCTTCTTCAGTTAAGCGATCAATTTCAGCCCCCAATTGTAATAGATGAAAAATATCTCTTAATGATAGTATTTTTTCTACACTTTCAATGCAAGCTGTCATATCAACGCCTTTATTATATTTACTTTGTTGGTGATAAGCTATTAAAGCAATTTCTTCAACAGTTACACCACGTTCTTTTAATTTTTGAGTATTTAATTCTTGCATTTCTTCTCGTGAATAATATAATTTTGGTTTCATCTTTCTTTCTCCTACTTTAAATATTTTCTAATAGCTCCGTTAGCATAATCGCTTGCTTTCATTCTTTTTTTACCACTTGGTTGAACTTCTAGAATTTCTAGAGTTGTACCATTTCCACAAGCCATTAAAAATCCATGTTTTGTCGTTTTTAGAATAGTACCTGGAGTTTTGTTATGGGTTTCATCATTAATTTTTGAGTCATATACTTTCACTATGTCACCACCTAATTCCATATAGGCTGTAGGAAATGGATTGTACGCTCTTATATGATTAAATACCGTTCTAGCGGATTTTGTAAAGTCTAGTTTTTCCTCTTCTTTGGTCACATTATAAGCAAAAGTAACTTTAGTTTCATCTTGTTTAATTGGCTCAATCTCACCATTAACAAGTTTAGGTATTACTTCTAATAGTAAATCACGACCAAGTAATGATAATTTTTCAAACATGGTTCCTGAATTATCCTCATCAGTTATTGGAATTTTCTTTTGAGCTAATATATCACCCGAATCCATACCTTTTTCCATATACATGATTGTAACGCCAGTTTCTGATTCACCTTGTTTAATCGCTTCATGAATTGGCGCTCCACCACGATATTTAGGAAGAAGTGAAGCATGAACATTAATTGAGCGATACTTTGGAGTATTTAGTAGTTTCATCCCAACTATTTGGCCATATGCGGCTGTAACAATTAGATCCGGTTTTAACGCAGCTATATCTTCATAGTCTGTTCTTATTTTTATAGGTTGAAACACTGGAATATTATGTTTTAATGCACACTCTTTAACTGGAGATGCCATAAGTTCTTGTTTTCTTCCTACTTTTTTATCTGGTTGTGTCACTACACCAATTACCTCATATTCATTAATTAAGGCTTCTAAAATTGGAACACTAAATAAAGGAGTTCCCATAAAAACTATTTTTAACATTTCTTTACCTCCTACATGTATCTTGGATATCTATCAATTATCACCACTATTGTTGAATTTTGATATTTATCGTAAATTTTATTATAGACATCTTCTATATTATTTAATTGATGTTTAATTATTAATTGGGCTGCTTGATGAAGATGATTATAAGTAGGGCCAATAATATAAACTTTATACCCTAGCATTTCTTGAAGAAGTTTTTTAATTATGTTTGCCTCTTTAAACATTTCTTCATATTTAGCTTTAACTAAAATTCTATTTATATAATAGAAAGGAGGATTCCTTAATTCCTTTCGATTATTAATTTCTTTTTTTAAATAATCTTGATATTTGCCGGTAATAAATGAAGTTATTACAAAATTGTCAGGATTATAAGTTTGTATTAATAGTTTTGTATCATTGTTTAATACTTTTTGTGAAGCATGAATAAGCATTGTATATGCTCTTTCACTCGCAAGATACGATGCTGTACCTGCCACTTCATCTAGATTAATTATTACAACTAATCCAATGTTTTTATCGACAATACTTCTAGAATATACATCGGTTGCGATAATTACATCTACCTTATTATCTTCTACTTCGCCCATTTTATCAATAAATTCATCGTAATTTGGGTTATCAATTGTTATAGTTTTAAAATTAGGTAGTAATTCATTAATATCACTTACTAACTGTTCCATACCTGACCCTTCCATTCTAAATGTTTCTCCACTACATGTTGGGCATTTATCAGGCTTTGAGGTACGATATGAGCAAGTTGGGCACATAAGTTGATTAGAATTTTTACTATAGCGAAGTGGTAAATCGCAACGTGGACATTTAAGTATTTCTCCACAACTTCGGCACATAACAAAATTACTGAAATATTTGCGATTGGTAATAATTAAAGTTTGTTTGTTTTTTGCTTTTGTAAGTTTCATTTCTTTTAAGAGTCGTAAAGAAATCATCGAATTATTGCCTTTTAATAACTCTAACTTTAAATTAACTACTTCACTATTAATAGTATTTTCTATTTTATTATCAACAATATTTAAGTAACCTTTTACTCCTAAAATATAATCTTCAAGAAGTGGGGAATATGAGTGGAAAATTAATTCGCAATTAATTAATTCTTGATATTTCATCATTATCTTCTTTAGATTATACCGAGGACTTTGATCATTATAATAATTATCATTTTCAGAATCTAATAAAATTACCGTCTTAAGATTGGGATAGTCAACAAAAGCTCCTTTTGTCGTTGTAACAACAACTCGATAATTATTATTTTTTATTTCCGTGGCAGTATCATAGTATTCACCCTTACTAAGATTTGAGTTAAGAATTGCAACTGAAAGATTTGTTTTTTTTCTGACAACACTAGCCATTCGGTAACTACTTAATATATCAGGGCAAATAATTAAAGTATTTTGATTTTTTTCAACATTATTTCTAATTATTCGTTCAATTACCATTTCCGTCTCGATTATAGAAGAAGGGCACCATAATGAAGGCTTTGTATGATCACTAGTTAATTTTGTTACTGTATTATCATACAATGAATTTGCTTTAATAAAGCGGTCTGTCACTGGTATTTCTTTTATTTTAATTCTTGACACTCTTTGTTTTACTGGAACAAGTAATTCAAGTTTAATCATTTTTTGAATTGTATATATTGATAAATCAATGCGATCACTAATTTCGATTTTTGTTAGTGGTTCTAAGCCTTCTAACATCCGAATGAGAGGTTGGATGTCTGATCTAAAGTTATCAATATACATATAGTATTTATTCATATCTAGTACATATTTTGTAACTTGTTTAACAGCATTTAAGCCAATCGCATCATATGATATTTCTAAAAGGTGATTATCAATTGCTTTTTTTATTTTACTAGTATATGGTGCAAGGGCACTCGTATATGTTATTATGTTTTTTCCTTTAAATGCTTCAGCAAGATTTGCATCTAGGTTTTGATAATCATTTACCTTGATGTATTTTGTCGGTTTAAGTAATAAAATGTCTGGCACCATTAAATTAATAGCACGAATTAAAGGACAAACTGTATCTTTTTTAATATATTCAGCAAGATCTAATTGTGTTTTGGTAATTATTGGTTCTAAATCTACAACATCAATAATTTGTTTTAATCTCTTATCATATGTTGTTTCATCACTTAATTCAACAACATAACCCATAAGTGCTCGGTTGCCGTTTCCAAAAGGAACTTTAACTCTAGTTCCAATTTTTATGATATCAACTAAGCTAGCTGGAACTTCATAATCATATTTAATATCAACATTACTACTTGGGTTATTAACAACTACACGTGAAATCATTCGGCACTCCTCCTTTTATCATAAATTATAACACATTTTTTAAAAAAGCGCATAAAAAAAGACCATATATCAAATATGGTCTTTAAAGCCTGGTTACTTAATAACAATATGATCAGAACTTGCAGGAACTTCAAATTCATCTTCTGGATCAGTTGGAATTAGATGAATATCTTTTTCTTCAACTAAACCAGTACCAGCAGGGATTAAACCACCGATAATGATATTTTCTTTTAATCCTTCAAGTTTATCAATTTTACCACGGATTGCGGCTTCAGTTAATACTCTTGTTGTTTCTTGGAATGATGCGGCTGACAAGAATGAATCAGCTTTAAGTGATGCACGTGTAATACCTAAAATTACAGGTTTTACAGATGGTACACGAATGCCTTTTTCAAGACAATCTCTAATTACCTTCAATAATTCAGGTTTAGAAATAAATGTGCCAGGTAATAATTCTGTGCCTCCCTCATCAATTACTACAACTTTTTGTAACATTTGCTTAATGATTATTTCAACGTGTTTATCAGAAATATCAACACCTTGTGAACGATATACTTTTTGAACTTCTTTCAAAATATATTTTTCAACTTGATCAACACTACCAACACGTAATAATTCTTTTGGATGAATTAAACCTTCTGAAACAAGGTCACCAGGATGAACTTCTTGACCAACTTTAACAACTGGTTTTTTACCACTGTCAGTTAAATAAGTCTTGTCATTACCTTCAATTGGGCTCTTGATAACAATTTCAAAACGGTTATCATTCTTTTGAGTAATACTTTCAACTGTACCTTTAATTTCAGAAATAATGCCTTTACCTTTTGGTTCACGTGCTTCAAACAATTCTTGAATACGTGGAAGACCTTGAGTGATATCATCAGCAGCACCAGCAACACCACCTGAGTGGAAAGTACGCATTGTTAACTGAGTACCCGGTTCACCAATTGATTGAGCCGCAACGATACCAACAACTTCGCCGTTTTCAACAATGTTTGTGGTTGATAGGTCAGATCCATAGCATTTTACACAAACGCCATTTTCACAGTCACATGTAAGTAGAGTTCTTACTTCAACAGCTTCAATCTTGCTTGCTACAATACGGTCAGCGATTTCTTCCGTAATAAATTCACCTTTGTCAACAAGTAATGCCTTTCTTCCTTCACTATTTCTACCATATACAGGTTTTGCAGCGAAACGACCAACGATACGGTCTTTCAATGATACTAAGACATTATCTACGTTATCTTTATCTTGAGCAGAATCATTCTTATATAGAGTAGTCACAACCATACCTTTATCAGTTCCACAATCAACTTCTTTAACTGTTACATCTTGAGAAACGTCTACAAGACGACGAGTTAAATAACCTGATTCAGCTGTCTTTAAGGCTGTGTCAGTTGAACCTTTTCTCGCACCATGTGTAGAAATGAAGAACTCTGACATTGACATACCTTCAATAAAGCAAGCCTTAACTGGAATTTCCATTTGGTCACCATTAGGCTTAGCCATTAGTCCACGCATACCAGCAAGTTGTGTGAAGTTAGATGAGCTACCACGAGCACCAGAGTCGGCCATCATGAAAATATGATTTGTCTTAGCATTTTCATCCATGATAACTTTAATGGCTTTTTCAATTTTGGAAGTTGCACCTAACCATTCACGTACAATATTACGGTGACGTTCTGAATCTTTCATTGTACCACGACGATACATTTGTTTATATTTTTGAACTTTCTTTTCAGTTTCTTCAATGATTTCTTCTTTCTTATCAATTCTAACAACATCGAAAGCAGAAACAGTAATACCAGCCATAGTTGAGTAATAGAAACCAATATCTTTCATCTTATCAAGAGTCTTAGATGTTTCAGCAAGTTTTGCTTGTTTAAATACTTCACTTATGATTTGGCTTAAGAATTTTTTCTTAAATGGTTCTACTAATGGAGCATTCTTAATGAATTCTTTATAGTTAGTACCATGATCCAAGAAATATTTTTCAGGAGTTCCAACCGCAAGGTTTTTAACTGTTGGTTCATTTACATATGAGAAGCCATCAGGGAAGATTTGGTTAACGATTAGTTTACCGTATGTAGTTACCAAATATTTATTTGTTAACTCTTCATTTTTCTTAACTAATGCTTTATATTCATCACTTTCTGGATCAATCTTATTGCTAATATGTACAAATGGACGACCAACTGCACTAGCAGGAATTACAAATCTTGTATGAAAGTCAATATCGCCACGTTCATAAGCTATTTCTACTTCTGATGCATTACGATAAGCTTTGCCTTCACGTGCAGGAATATAGAATTTACCAACGCTTGGAGCATTGCCGCTTTCAACATCATCTTGTAATTCTTTTATATTACGATAAATTTTATCATCATTTAGAATAATGTTTGTTCCAAAAGTAATAATTTGTTTTTTATACGCTTCTATTACTTCTTCATATGTTTTGTATTCATGTTCATTTTGATGGCTTTCAATTGTTAAATAGTAGTTACCAAGAATCATATCTTGTGATGGTGTAACAATTGGCTTACCATCTTTAGGAGCTAAAATATTTTTAGATGCAAGCATTAATAAACGAGCTTCAGCTTGAGCTTCTTCAGATAGTGGTACATGCACTGGCATTTGGTCACCATCGAAGTCCGCATTAAAGGCAGTTGTTACTAGTGGATGTAGTCTAATTGCTTTGCCTTCAACTAGTTTAGGTTCGAATGCTTGAATAGATAGTCTATGTAGAGTTGGAGCACGGTTTAATAAAACTGGGTGTTCAACAATTATCTTTTCTAGCGCTTCCATTGCTTCTGGCGCACCTTGTTCAATTAACTTTTTAGCCTTTTGAATACCTGCACGGTCTTTATTGCTTATTGGTTGCATTACTCCAGGAACTATTTCAGCATTAGCTAATTGGTCTTTCTTTCTCAAATAACTAATGATAAATGGTTTAAATAAGATTAAAGCCATTTCTCTTGGAATACCACATTGGTACATCTTTAGATCTGGTCCAATAACAATAACTGAACGACCTGAATAGTCAACACGTTTACCTAGTAGGTTTTGACGGAAACGACCTTGTTTACCTCTTAAAATATCAGATAGTGATTTAAGTGGTCTATTTTTGTCAACAACCATACGTTTATTACGCTTTGAGTTATCAATTAAAGCATCTACTGCTTCTTGTAACATACGTTTTTCATTCTTAGTAATTAAGTCTGGGGCATTTTGTTCAAATTGTTTTCTTAAACGATTATTACGATTAATAATACGACGATATAAATCATTTAAGTCTGTAGTAGCAAAACGGCCACCATCTAGTTGAACCATTGGACGTAAATCGGGTGGAATTACTGGAACAACATCCATTACCATCCATTCAGGTTTATTATCTGATTTATAGAATGCTTCAACTATTTCTAGTCTCTTAATTAATTTTTCTTTTCTTTGTTTTGGAGCATTATGTAATTCTTGACGAATTTCGGCAATAATTTCGCCTAAATCAAGTTGTTTTAATAAATACTTGATAGCTTCAGCCCCCGTTTTAGCTTTATATTTAAATGGATAACGGCGTTTGAATACGCTGTGTTCTTGTTCACTTAAGATACGCCCAACAAATAATTCTTCATATTCATCATCCATTACTTCTGTAATAATGTATGATGCAAGATAAACTATGTCTTCCACATCTTTTGTTTTCATATCAAGTAAGATTGCTATTTTACTTGGAGTATTTCTTAAATACCATGTATGAACAACTGGTGCAGCAAGAGCAATGTAGCCCATTCTTTCACGTCTTACTTTACTTTCGGTTAATTCAACACCGCACTTTTCACATACCTTATGTTCGCCTAAATTCTTTTTAGAACGTCCACAAGCACATTGATAATCCTTAGTAGGGCCGAAAATAACTTCACAGAATAAACCATCTCTTTCAGGTTTTAAAGTACGATAATTAATAGTTTCATGTTTCTTTACTTCGCCTTTTAAAGTATATTCAACTTCTTCACCATTATCATCTATATATGTAACTTTATCTTTTCTTAAAGGATTGTATGTAAATTTTTTACCTTGTAACACAGGATTTGCCCATGATACAATATCTTCAGGTGATGCAATACCAATTTGTATTTCTTTGTATTTACTCAAATTAATTCACCTCTTTTTATAGTCCTCTTTTGCTTGCTTGTACTTCAGCAAATTGATCAACTAAACTTTCATTCGCAACATCTTTACCATCTTCATCAATTAAACGAACTCTTAAGCCTAAGCCTTGTAATTCCTTGATTAAAGCACGGAAGGCTTCAGGAATACCTGGAGTAGGTAATGCTTCGCCATCAATGATAGCTTTATAAACTTTGTTACGACCAATAATATCGTCAGACTTAATTGTCATCATTTCTTGTAAAGTATGAGCAGCACCATATGCTTCTAGAGCCCAAACTTCCATTTCACCAAAACGTTGTCCACCATTTTGGGCTTTACCACCCATAGGTTGTTGTGTAACCAAAGTGTAAGGACCTTCACTACGAGCATGTAGTTTATCATCAACCATGTGAGCAAGTTTAATCATATACATGACACCTACTGAAATTTTATTATCAAATTGACGTCCTGTACGACCATCATATAAATATGTTTTACCATTTTCATCAAATATCGTTTTCGCATTACGTGGATCAGCAATCGCGTCGGCTTTATCTTTTTCACGAGCTTCTTTCATAATAGCTACTAAGTCTTCATGTCTTACACCATCAAATACTGGAGTTGCAACATGGACGCCTAATTTCTTCGCTGCCATACCTAAGTGGATTTCTAGTACTTGTCCAATATTCATACGTGATGGAACACCTTGTGGGTTTAGCATAATGTCAATTGGTGTACCATCTGACATAAATGGCATATCTTCAATTGGTAAAATCTTTGAGATAACACCTTTATTACCATGACGACCAGACATTTTATCGCCTTCAGAAATCTTACGTTTTTGAACAATGTATACACGTACTACTTCATTAACTCCAGGAGGTAACTCCGCACCGCTCTTTCTCGTGAAACGTTCAATCTTATTAACGATACCACCGCCACCATGTGGAACCTTAAGTGAAGTAACTCTTACTTCTTTAGAATTATCTGAGAATAACGCTTGACTTAAACGTTCTTCTGGAGTAGGTTCAGTTTGACCTTTTGGAGTAACTTTACCAACAAGGGTATCTCCTTCTTTTACTTCTGAACCAATTCTTACAATACCATGTTCATCTAGATTTGCGATTGAATCTTTACTTTCACCATCAAGGTCAGCTGTGATTTCTTCTTTACCTAGTTTTGTATCACGTACTTCTACATGATATTCTTCAATATGAATCGACGTATAAACATCATCTTGAACTAAACGTTCACTCATAATAACTGCATCTTCAAAGTTATAACCATTCCAAGTCATAAAGGCAATTACTACATTTCGACCTAATGCAAGTTCTCCTTGATCCATTGATGGTCCATCCGCAAGGATATCACCAACTTTTACTTTTTCACCAACTACAACAATTGGACGTTGGTTAACACATGTAGAATGGTTAGAACGTTCATACTTAGTGAGTTCAAAATTATGTGGTTTGCCTTCTTTGTCAATAACTTCAACACGTAAGCCATCAACATAAGAAACAACACCATCAACATCTGTACAAATCGCAACACCAGCATCATGTGCAGCCTTATATTCAATACCAGTACCTACAAATGGAGCTTCTGGCTTAAGTAGCGGAATTGCTTGACGTTGCATGTTCGCACCCATTAGCGCACGAGTCGTATCATCGTGTTCTAGGAATGGGATACAAGCCGTTGAAATTGCTACTACCTGTTTAGGTGATACGTCAATTAAATCAACTTCATGTTTATGTTTTTCAACGAATTCACCAGCTTTACGAGCGATAACAATGTCATTAACAACTTCAACGCCATCAACGATTTTTCTTTCATCATCTATATAAATTTCACCAGTTTCTGGATCTGTTGCCATGTTAACGTTGGCTTGAGCTATTACATATTTTTCTTCTTTATCAGCAGTTAGATAAATCTTACGATCAGTAATTACAGCTCTAATTTCTTCAGTTCCATCTGGTTTCTTAATTACTTTTTTATCAACTTCCAAATATGGAGTTTCAATAAATCCAAATCGATTAGCTCTAGCATATGATGCTAATGAGTTAATTAGACCAATGTTTTGACCTTCTGGTGTTTCAACCGGACAAATACGGCCATAATGTGAAGGGTGAACATCACGAACCTCGAAACCAGCACGATCACGTGTTAAACCACCTTGACCTAAAGCTGACAAACGTCTTTTATGAGTAAGTTCAGACAATGGGTTAATTTGGTCCATAAATTGTGATAATTGGCTACTACCAAAGAATTCACGAATTGTTGAAGTAAGTGGACGAATGTTAACTAAGTTTTGAGCAGTTACACTCTTAGTTTCAACTGAAGTTGACATTCTATCACGCACATTCTTTTCTAGTTTTGTTAAACCAATACGGAATTGATTTTGTAATAATTCACCAATTAAACGTAAACGACGATTTCCTAAATGGTCGATATCATCAATCTTACCTACACCAACATGAAGATTAATGTAATAAGATAGAGCTGCGAAGATATCAGATAATACAACATGATTACGATCTTCTCTTTGATCATTACCAAGCAATCTAATATAAGCATCACCTTCATTAGTACGTACTAAGATATTTAACACTTCTAGAACAACACTGTTACCTTGTAACATAATCTCGTATTCAAAAGTTTTACGGAAAGCTTCACGGTTTTGATCTAGAATATCAAATGTACTAACTTTTTCACCATTTAAATCAATATTTTTCTTATAGTTAATTTCAGTTCCAGCAGGTAAAATGATTTCACCAGTTTCTGGATTTACAATGTCATCAGCAAGGCGATGTCCAATTGCTCTTGTGACAACATCAAGTTTTTTATTAATCTTGTATCGTCCAACATTAGCAAGGTCATAACGACGAACCTCAAATAATCTACTTGCGATAAACTTTCTAGCAGTATCTGCAGATGTTTTTTCACCAGGTCTTAAAACATCATATAATTGGCGAATAGCATCATCTTCTGCGAAACTATCATCTTTACCGAAAGTATTGTTAAAATAAGTTATTATCTTTTTAGGTCGACGTTCATCTTGTCCAACGAACAAATCAATGATTTCAGGATTACTCTTAACGCCTAATGCACGGATAAACGTTGTTAGAGGAATTTTTTTAGAACGGTCTAATTTACCATACCAAATATCTTTAGAGCCCATTTCAAATTCAATCCAAGCTCCACGAGTAGGAATGATTTGACCAGAGAATAATCTTTGACCAGACTTTTTATCTACTTCAACTGAGAAGAAAGCACCAGCTGAACGAACAATTTGGGTAACGATAACACGCTCCGAACCATTAATAATAAAGGTACCCCAAGGTGTCATAACAGGGAATTCACCCATAAAGATCTTATCTTCTTTTACTTCACCGGTTTCTTTATTTTCTAATTCAACATTCACTCTTAATGCACGTGAATAGTTAACACTATGCATTTTAGCTTCTTTAATTGTGTATTTTGGTTCATCAAATTCATGTGCGCCAAAATGTAATTCAAATTTTTCACCATCTCCATGATCTTTAATTGGAGAAATTTCTTTAAATAATTCAGCAATTCCATCCTCTAATAGCCATTTAAATGATTCAGTTTGAACCTCGATTAAGTTTGGTAATTCAACATTAGTTTGAACTCTCGCATAATTACGACGAATTCTACTTCTACCATATTGTACATTTTTGTAACTCAAATCATCCACCTCTTTTATTTTTATTTGAGAAACTGGTAGTCCAAAAAATTGTGCATTCTACCACATTATATCATAACGACTTATTATACTATAGTTTTGAACAATTTGTCAAGTAAAACATACTTTTTTTAACAAAAAAATCTTAAGCAAATTATGCCTACTTAAGTTATTTTTTAAAAAAATGAGCGAAAAAGATAGCATTTACTCTTTCACTCATCATTATTTTACTTTATAATTATTTCCTATCTAATTGCTTCGATAATATAATACAATTTATCTTTACAAACAACTCTTACATCTTTATATTTTTCCTTTAAGGCTTTTATCGCCGATTCTGCTCCTTGTTTTTTTTGAATAACACACCACATACTTCCACCAACATTTAGATGATCGTACGCATCTAAAATAATGCCATGAACAATCTTTTTTCCAGCTCTAATTGGAGGGTTAGTAACTATCATATCAAAGTTTTTATTAACATTTTCATACATATTGCTTTCGTAAATATTAACATTATTAACCGAATTTGCTAAAGCATTTTTTCTCGTTAAATCAAGTGCACGCAAGTTAACATCAACCATATCAATTGTGGTATTTGGATTAGTAAGTCCAAGTGTAATACCAAGCGTTCCATAACCACATCCAACATCAAGGATAGTCTTGGTGCTTTCTTTTATGCATATTGTTTTAAGTAGTAAACTACTACCAAAATCAATACCTTTACGTGAAAAAACTCCAGCATCACTTATAAATTTAATGGTGTGATTTTTGAAATAATAATTAATTTCAAATATATCACTTTTTAAATTTTCATTGTTTTCAAAGTATTGATTACTCATATTATCACCGCCTTAATAAAGTAAAAACCTGAGTTTTGATCCCCAGGTTTTATGCTAGCTAAACTATTTAATTTCAACTTCAGCGCCAGCTTCAACAAATTTAGCTTTAAGTGCTTCTGCTTCTTCTGGTGTGATTTTTTCTTTGATAGGTTTTGGAGCACCATCAACAAGTTCTTTAGCTTCTTTTAAGCCTAAGCCAGTAACTTCACGTACTAGTTTGATAACACCAATCTTACCAGCACCTGCGTTAACTAATACTAAATTAACTTCGTTTGATTGTTCTTCTTCTGCTGCTGCACCGCCAGCCATAACTGCTACTGGAGCTGCTGCTGTTACACCAAATTCTTCTTCAATTGCCTTTACTAAATCGTTTAATTCTAAAACGCTCATTTCTTTAATAGCTGCAATAAATTCTTCATTACTAATTTTTGCCATTTCGTTTGTTCCTCCTAATTAATTATTCTTTTTCTGATACTGCTTTAATAACACATGCAAGTCCACGCATTGGAGCTTGTAGTACACTTAATAGCATTGAAATCATGCCTTCCTTGTTTGGTAGAGTTGATAAAGCCTTTAGGTCTTTTTCACTCATAACTTGACCGCTAACGATACCAGCTTTAACTGATAGTTTGTCATGGTCTTTTAAGAATGCATAAACAAGTTTTGCGGCTGTAACTTCATCTTTTGATGTTACAAGAGCACTTGGGCCTACTAAGTGTTCATCAACTGCAGAATAACCTGCTTGTGATGATGCACGGCGTAAAATGTTGTTTTTAACAACTTTCATTTCGCAGTTTTCAGCATGTAGCTTTCTACGAAGTTCAGTTACTTCAGCTACAGTTAATCCTAGGTAATCAACGAATACTGTTGATCCAGCTTGAGCAATTTTGTCTGCTACAACTTGGACCTCTTGTTGTTTTTTAGCGATTGTCGCTTCATTCATTGTTTTCACCTCCTGAAATTTTTCCTCGGTAGGAAATTAAGCTACAACGTAGCACCTACTGTCTACGGCAGAGACTTTTATACTATATACTATACTAATACGACTTTTTTAAAACTATTCAATAGTTTCCATAGCAACTTTGATGCCAGGACCCATTGTTGTTGTGATTGTAAAGTTTTGCATATAAACGCCCTTAACTGTTGAAGGTTTAATACGCATTAATTGACGATAAATTGTTTGAATATTCTCTTTTAATTTATTAGAGTCAAATGAAACTTTACCAACAGGAACTTGAATGTTACCAACTTTATCAGTACGATATTCAACTTTACCTGCTTTAAATTCTTTAACTACTTTTTCAATATCCATTGTTACTGTTCCAGTTTTAGGGTTTGGCATTAAACCTTTAGGACCTAAGATACGACCTAATTTACCAAGTTCACCCATCATATCAGGACTTGCAATAACAGTATCAAATTCAAACCAACCGCCTTTAATCTTTTCTAGATATTCAGTTTCACCTGCATAATCAGCACCTGCTTTTAAAGCTTCTTCAATTTTAGCACCTTTAGTGATAACTAAAACTCTAACTGTTTTACCAGTACCATTAGGTAATGATACGGCACCACGTAGATTTTGTTCAGCTTTACGAGGGTCGATATTTAAACGAGCTGCACATTCAACTGTTGCATCAAATTTAGCAATGTTTGTTTTTTTAACAAGTTCTACTGCTTCATCTAATGAATATCTTTTTGTACGGTCAACAAGCTTTAACGCTTCTTGATATTTTTTTCCTCTTTTTGCCATTATATATTTCCTCCTAAATGTGGTATAAACGGGATTTTCCTCCCACAATTAGATTCACACAATTTTGTGTTACAATCTATTTAGTTGTTTGAAGACTAGTCTTCAATCGCAATACCCATATTTCTTGCGGTTCCTGCAACGATATTTGCTGCTGCTTCTACTGTGTAAGCATTAAGATCTGGCATCTTCATTTGTGCAATTTCCATTAACTTAGCACGTTTAATTGTAGCAACTGTATTCTTTTTAGAGTTATCAGAACCTTTAGAAATGCCTGCTGCTTTCTTTAATAAGTCAGATGCAGGTGGGGTCTTTGTAATAAATGTGAATGAACGGTCATCATAAACGTAGATTTCTACTGGAATAACATAACCAATCATTCCTGCTGTTTTATCGTTAAATTGACTACAGAATTGTTGAATATTAACACCTGCTTGACCTAGAGCTGGACCTACTGGTGGAGCTGGATTAGCCTTGCCTGCTTGAATTTGTAGCTTAACGACTTTTTTAATTTGTTTAGCTTTTGCCACGAGACACACCTCCTTCATTTGTCTGTGTGATGTGGTTTATGAGTGATACAGTCACTCTCCCACATAGTTATTTAATTTCTGTATTTATAGTATAAGCGTCATTGCACGCGTCTATTATTATACTTTAATTTTGCCAATTTGTCAAACTAAAAACACTATATTTTAAAAGTACCACAATAAAATCCAATGAGCTTCACTTTATATTATAATTTTACTTGGTGATTTTTTCCTAAACAAACAAGAAAAAAGGCAATAAATTATCCGAATTTATTACCTATTTTTCGAATTTAAATTATTAACTCTTATAAATCTTTTTTCATATCAGCGAAACTTTGAGCAATCTTAAAGCCTGCAAATAAATAAATACGACGAGCAGGATTGTCAAGTCCAGTGAAGAATGTCATATACTTAGCACCATTGTGTTTTGAATATTCACAAAGCATGCAGAATAAGGCTTTTCCTAAACCTCCTCCTCTTGTCTCTGGATCAACACAAATTCCATCTAAATGGCCACGACCGGTTGGTTCATTATACATTGGGCCAGTCCAACCTACCATTTGTCCATTGTGCGCCGCAATAAGGAAAGGATATGGTTTTTCACGTTTTAGGTTATTTCTGATAGCTCCTGCAAATCCAGGATTATCTATTTTATTACAAAATTCTTCGACTCCAAAGTGTTTATTTTCATCATATACTTCAACAGTAAAGCCTTCTTTTTTATTTTTTTCCATTTTTTCTACTACTGATTTTGGCATTTCATATTCAGCAAGTGGTAAATGGAAACCTTCATGAATGCTATTAATGTAATAATGATTATGTAATAAGAAGAAATATAGTTCAGAATTAATTCTTACAGCTGGTGCACCTGGATGCTCATGGTGGTCAGAATGAGGAATATACCAAGGATAGTTAATTTGACTTAAGAAAACAAATCTTGAGTATTTCATTCCTTCTTCCTTTATATATTCTTCAGCCATATCAAGTAAGGTTTTACCAATGCCTTGACGACGATATTCTTTTTTTACCATTATTGTATTTAAATATCCTGCTGCTTTTTCATTGCCTTTATCCATATCACGAATATTAGCACTGATAAAACCAACTAGTGTATTGTAATCATAAGCTAGGAAAGTTCCTTCTTTTTTAAAGAATCTATTTAAGAATAATATACGATTAAATTCGTCAAATGATATTTTTTTGAAAAAATCTTCTTCACATATTACTTCATAAAATAAATTGTAGACATCATGTTCTACATCAGGAATTCTTGTTTTTATTTCTTCATATTTAAAGTATTTAATATTCATATTAATAATTCTCCTTTTCGTATATTATTATATCTTATTATGTTTTTTTTAACAAACAGTTTACAAAGTTTTTTAGAAAAAAAAGCTATAAGAATATTTCATCTCATAGCTTTATTAATTATCCATTTAGTCTTTAATAGCTTGAACTTCATCAAAACGAAGTTCTTGAGGAGTTTGTCTACCAAAGAAATCAACTAGCACTGTTACTTTTTGATTTTCCATATCTATTGATTCAACATTAGCAGTTTGTCCTGTAAATGGGCCAGCCACTACATTGACAGTATCTCCAACTTTAAAGTCCATATTTACTTCTATAGTAATTCCACAATCACGAAGAATTGGAATTATCTCTTCATTTGGTAGAGGAACAGGCTTCGCACCACCACCACTTGATCCTAAGAAACCAGTAACCATTGGTGTATTACGAACAACAAACCAAGATTCATCGGTAACGATCATATCAACAAAAATATAACCTGGATATACTTTTTCAACAATTTCTTTAAGTTCTCCATTTTTCTTTTTTTCGTATCTTGTTGTCTCAGGAATCAAAACTCTAAATATGTAATCTTGCATATTCATCGAAACAATACGTCTTTCAAGATTTCTTTTAGCCGCTTGTTCCATGCCAGAATATGATTGTACTACATACCACGCACGTTCATTTTCAAAGCCAAAATCATTCATAACTATCGTCCGATATTATTTAAACAAATCAATAATTGACTCTATAGCCCAATCGCATAATGTGAAGAACAAAGCAAGCACTACAGAGAAGATGATAACTTTAACAACATTACCAAAGAATTCAGCTTTTTTAAGGCCTTTAATGTGTTTAATTTCTGCTAAACTTGGAACAAAGAATGAAGATACTGACAAAATTAATGATACAGCACCTAAAACAACTAGTATCCATGCAAATTGTTTCCAATATTTACCAATAATGAATGCATCTTCAGGAATTGATAAATAAGTTTTTGAAAGTAGTAATACTCCAAGTTCAATTGCGAAAATAGCAAGTATTGCAAGAATTAAATTCTCCCATTTGTGTTCTCTTAGTAACACGCTCATCGCACGATTCTTTTTTTCGTTTTCAGCCATATGAAATTCCTCCTATTTAGTTTCTTTGTGAATAGTATGCTTATTGCAGCGAGGGCAATATTTTTTTACACTAATTCGTGTGGTTGTATTTAATTTATTTTTTTCAGTTATGTAATTTCTTGATAAACATTCTTCACATACTAAAATTACTTTTTCTCTCATAATTACAACACCACCTTGACTAATTAATTTTACTAGATAATGCCATTTTTGTCAAGCGTTTAACTTGTTTATATTGCAATCTTGTGCCTTTTCTTTTTAATTCTATCAACTGCAGAATATATTTGTTTTATATTCATCCCCAATAGCTCACTAATTTCTTTATATGTTTTGCCTTCTAGAAATCTCAAATTATAAATTTTCTGTTCTAATTTCGAAAGGCCAGTATAATCATATATTGAACTTTCCGCAAGTATCTTTGGTGTTTCCGCAGCCACATAAACGTACTCAAAATCTTCTAGCGGCATTATCTTTTCATTTTGTTTTTTGCGTAACATATCAATGAAACGATGATTAACAAGCATTTCAACATATTTAGTAAATGTCATCTTACTATTTATTTTATATGTTTTAATTGCTTTATTAACCATTAAAAGACCTTCTTGAAGAAAATCTTCTTTTTTATTTTGTTCAATTTTGAAATCTTTTATTATGCGAAGTACTAAATATCGATATTTCTTAAGTAAAATATCTATCGCTTCTACGCTATCATCACTTGCCATATATAAAAGTTCATAATCATTGTAATTAAATAGTTTATCCTTTTTCTCCCCTACCATCTATTTTTTTATCCCCTTTGTCTTAATATTTCATAAAAAATAATACTAGCACTCACTGATGCATTTAGCGATGTTACATGACCAATCATAGGGATATTAATCATAAAGTCACATTCTTCTTTTACTAGTCTGGAGATTCCCCTTCCTTCAGACCCAATAATTATTACTTTTTTTCCTAAGTAATCTTGTTCTTTATAATCAACAGAGCCTTCCATTTCAAGGCCAATTATCCAGTATCCATTTTCTTTTAATTCTTTGATAGTTTGAACCAAGTTTGTTACTTGGACAACATCAATATATTCAATGGCCCCTGTTGAAACTTTCGCTACAGTCGCATTTAAACTTACACTGCGATTTTTAGGAATAATAATTCCTTCCATTCCCGTCGCATCAGCAGTTCTAAGAATCGCCCCTAAATTATGGGGGTCTTCTAAGCCATCTAACATAATTAAACTTACATTTTCTTTATCTTTATTTTTTTCAATAACTTTATTTAATGATTGATAATGATATTCATCATTTATTTCCACGATAACACCTTGATGGTTTCCTTTTACCATTTTATCCATTTCTTTAAGTGGCATAACGATTATTTTAGCATTTTTTACCACTTCATTTTTAGGGAGTTCATTTAAAACTTTTTCATGATTAAGATATATTGTTTTAATACTTCTTTTTTTTGTAATTGCTTCTTTAACTGTATTTTTACCGAAAATTAGCATATTTCTTCTCCCTTCTTGATAATTAGGTCCATTAAATAATTAAGTCTGTCGTTCATCTTCATTAAATATAAATATCCAATAACTGCCTCTAAGCCTGTTGACACCACATATGATGCTTGATCAACATTTTTACGATGGCTACTTGGAGCGTTATTGCGGCCTCTTAAATAAATTTTTTGTTCTTCTTCAGTCAGTTCATCTTTTATTTTTTCATATATTTTTTCATGTGAACTAGCACTCACAAATTTTAAACTTTGTTTTTTTAATTCTTTATTCTTGGTAATTCCTTTATCAATTAAATATTTTCTAATCACTAATTCATAGTATGCATCACCAATATATGCCAAATTAGCACCATTAAGTAGTTCATATCTCATTATAATTCAATACCTGCATTTGTGATTTTAGTTCTTAAAACATCAGCTGTTTCAAAATCTTTATTTTTACGAGCCTCATTCCAATTATTTACAAGTTCTATTTCTTCTTTTGCTAATGGCTTAACTAATGGATCTAAACCAAATATTGTGAACATATCATGAAGAGCAAGAAGTTCATTAAGAAGGGTTTCATCACTTGCATTTGGATCTCTCATACTCTTATTTATTGTTTTAACATGCTCATAAATAACAGTTAAAGCATTTGCGGTATTAAAGTCATAGCACATTTCATTTAAAAAGTTTTCCATATCGTTTGAACTAGCTTTTTTAAAGTTAAGTTTATTTTTAAGTTCTAATTTACGATATAAACTAACATAAGCCTTACGAAGTTTTTGCCATTCATTTGTCATACTTTGTAATGTTTCATCAGAATAACTAACATTTTGACGATAGTGATTAGCAAGAATAAATAAGCGATATGCTTGATAAGGATAGTTAGCTAGTACATCTTTTAGCCATACTACATTGCCTAGTGATTTACTCATCTTTTCACCCTTTAAATCGATTCTAGCATTATGTAACCAATAATTTGCGATGGAATTATGATAAAGGGCCATTGATTGAGCAATTTCATTTTCATGATGTGGAAACTTTAAATCAATACCTCCACCATGAATATCAATTTTATCACCTAAGATTTTATGAATCATGACTACACATTCTGTATGCCATCCTGGTCTTCCCGCGCCAAACGCACTATCCCATTTACAGCCAGTATCACTTGTTTTTTTCCATAAAGTAAAATCACGGGGATCTTCTTTTTGAAGATTAACATCAATTCTGGCACCCATATCTAGTTCTTCTAGTTTTTGATTACTTAACATTCCATATGATGGTACACTACGCACTCTAAAATAAACATCATCACCAGCAACATAGGCATTACCATTATCTACAAGTTTAGTAATAAAATCAAGAATTTCTGGAATGTTTTCAGTTACTTTAGGATGAATAATATCATTTTCACATCCCGCCTTATCACAAACTTCTAAAAAGGCCTTAATATAACGCTCACTAATTTCTTTTTCTGGAACCTCTTCTTCTAAAGCTTTTTTAATAATTTTATCATCAATATCTGTGAAATTTTCAACCATTGTTACTTTATAGCCGAGATACTCAAATAATCTTTTCACAACATCAAAGAAAATAACTGGGCGTCCATTACCAATATGAATATCATTATATACAGTAGGGCCACAAACGTACATTGATATTTCGTTTTCTTTGATTGGTTTAAATTCTTCAATGCTATTACTTAGCGAATTATATAGTTTTATTGTTTGTTTCATATTTTCACCTACTTTTTATCGTTTTCTTTATTTGAAAATAAAGTACAAATCAATAGAATCATACCAATTATTGCAAGAATTAATAATATAAATAGTATAATACCACAAATTGAATAATCAGCAGGAATTGGATTTTTTGAAGTTTCTTTCGCAAGAATATTAATCGAATTAGCTATTGCGAAAAGACCACCACCAATAAAGCCAACTGTTATTAAGACAATACTTAAGATAAACATTTTGTTTTGTTTCATATATCCTATTCTCCTTTAAAAAAATAAGACCACAAGAAACTTGTGGTCTTAAATAAACATAAGCGTCTAGCGTTCGATACAAATGTACGATTAACGTTTTGAGAATTGAGGTGCACGACGTGCTTTCTTTAGACCGTATTTCTTACGTTCAGTACTACGAGGGTCACGAGTAATAAGTCCAGCCTTCTTTAATGGTCCACGGAAATCGGGATTAACTAACATTAAAGCTCTAGCTATGCCTAAACGAATAGCACCTGCTTGACCGCTAATACCACCGCCACAAACGTTTACTAGGATATCATATTGAGTTCCTACACCTGTAATAGCAACAGGTTGTAAAACGTCTAGACGAGTTGCGGCAGAAGGAATGTACTCTACGAAATTACGACCGTTAACTTCAAACTTGCCAGTTCCTGGAACTAAACGAACACGTGCAATTGAGCTTTTACGACGGCCAGTAGCTTGATATACTGCTTTTTCCATATTTTACCTCCTACTTAATCTCTAATGGGAATTTTTCAGGCTTTTGAGCAGCTTGTTCGTGTTCTGGGCCTACATACACAAATAGACGACGGTACATATTATCACCATTTACGCCTTTTGGTAACATTCCTCTAATAGCTAATTCAACAATTTTTTGTGGTTGCTTGTCTAACATTTCTTGAGCTGTACGAGTTTTTAAGCCACCTGCATATTGAGAGTGACGATAATACTTCTTACCTTCAAGTTTGTTACCTGTTAAAGCAACTTTTTCGGCATTTACAACGATTACATAATCTCCACCATCAATGTGAGGAGTATATGTAGGTTTGTGTTTTCCTTTTAATACTGTAGCGACTGCAACACCTAAACGACCAAGTACTAGTCCTTCGGCATCAATCACGTACCATTTACGATTTTCTCTTGCGTTTTCCGCAGTTTGCATATATGTTGTACGCATTTTATTTTTCCTCCTAATTTAGCTTTTTGCTTTTGAGGGCTTAAGTTTGTGGGTGCCTTTCGGCTAATGTATCGGTAATATTATACACCTTTTTGCATTAATTGTCAAATGTAATACCTATATAGATTTAAGCTCTCTGCTTCAACATTTATTAAAGTATTGTTTTTTGAATATAATTACCATTTATAATTTTACTCTTGGTTGTACTAACAAAAGCAAATGGATCAATATTATGAATTAGTCTTAAGTATTCATGAATTTCATAGGCTGAAACATATATTTCAAGCACTTTACGATCAGATAGAGTATAACCACCAACTGCTTCAAAAATAGTAATGCCATGATGAAATTTTTTGATTAAGACATTTCTGATTTCATCGCCTTTAGATGTGATTACTTCAAGTCTTGTAATCTTATAACTTGTATAAATTGTATCAATTACTTTTAGGGTTGTTACTAATCTAATTAATGTATATAAAACATTTTCAACACTAAAGATACTAGAAGTTAAAACAATAATTGAATCACAAATTGATGAATATCTTGTAAATGCGATACGTTTCTTTTGTTGTAGGTAACAAGCAACAATATCCATACCGCCACTTGAACCGCCTGATTTTAGACATAGAGAAATACCAAAACCAGTGATACCACCACCACATAGAGCTAGTAATATTTTAGTACCTGTGTCTAGACTATTTTGAATTTCTTCAAAAGCTGCAGTATTTTCCATTATGGGATTAGTAGTAAAAATATTTAAGTTTCCTGTTCTTATTGCTTCAACTATGCCCATTCCTTTACCATCACCAATTAGCAGACTAATTAGCGGACTATTCGTAAAGTTTGTAAGTAAACTTGCCATAAGAGTTTGTAACACAACTGATACAACCGTTAAAATAGCATATCGTTTACTCACACCACGCCAACCTAAAATGATTAGTGGTGTATTAATTAATCCAATGGTTAAACCTAAATATTTTTGAAGGTTTGGTCCTCCCCAAAGTGAAGGTAGTTTTACAATAATTTGTGAAATTCCGGCAACTCCACTAGAGAAAAAACCACCAAGTTGTAAAAACCAAACAATACCAAATGAATAGACAATGGTACCAATTGTTACTAAAGCATACGATTTAATTTTTCTTTTTAAAGATTCTTTTTTAATATATTCTTCATTTTCAATTTCTGCTGCTTGTTTTTCTTGAAGTGAAACTAAATTATTATTTTTTGTTTTCATATTACTTTTAAAGCTTTCTTGCCTTTCTTGATATTATGATATTTGTTACTTCACGATTGAACCACTAGGTACTTCTTTTACTTCAATGATTTCAAGTTTGTCATTGTTTGAAGCACAAAGAACCATACCATATGATTCAACTCCTCTAATTTTAACAGGTTTTAAATTAGTTACAACTATAACTTTTTTACCAATTATTTCTTCAGGTTTGTAGTTTTTCGCAATACCTGAAACTATTTGCCTAACTTCATCACCAATTTTAATTTGGGACACCAATAATTTATCGGCATTTTCATGACGTTTTGATGAAATTATTTCACCAATTTGAAGATTTACTTTTGCGAAATCATCAATTGTTATTTCACTAACCTTTTTCTCTTCTTTTGGCGCAGTAGGAATTGGCGTTTCCTTTTTTACTTTTTCAAGTTCTACTGCGACATCAAGACGTTTGAATAATGGTTCAATTTTTTGAACTTTTATATTTTTATATTCTTTTAGGAGGTTCTTTTCTTCTTAAAGTAAGAACTTTTCTAAGTTCAGCTAACATATATTTATATTTTTTTAATTCATTTTTTAATAATTTTAAAGTTTCTTTATCAGATATTTTAGATGCTTCATTTATTTCATAAATAACTTTATTTACATGTTTAATAGCAATTTCAACTTCAGTTTCACTAAAAAAATCATGCATATATTCATCTACTATCCAATTTAAATTATAAATAAAGATAATATCATTTATATCAGTTATTCTTATTTCAGCTTCTGTATCTTTATTTTTTTCTAATAATTCTTTTAAAGAAACAGGTACATCACTTTCTAATTCAATTATTTTTTCTAAATCTTTTCTTGATATTGTAAGTGATGTTATTAAATCATTTTGTTCCTTTTCTTTATATACTTTTCTCATTTATTTCCCCACACAGAACTTACTAAATAAATTATCTAATAGTTCTTCATCATATGATTCTCCAATAATACTTCCAAGGGTGTCCCAAATGGTTTTTAAATCTATTTCTAACATATCTAGAGGAGTATTTTCTTGTAAACCTTTTTCAATGTCTTCTATATTTACTAAACATTCTTTTATCTTAGCAATTTGTCTTACATTAGTAATATAATTATAATCACTTGTATCTAATTTTTCTAAATTAAATAATTTTTTAATTTCATTTTTTAAACTTTCTATACCATCATTTGATAAAGTATTAATATAAATAATATTTCTATTTTTTAATTTAGTAAGATCTAACTTGCTTTCTAAATCATCTTTATTTATAACAACAATACTAGTTCTATCTTTAGTCATTTCTAATAATTCTAAATCATCTTTAGTTAACTCTTTACTATTATCAAGTAAGAGTAGGGTAAGAGTTGCTTTATTAATTATATCTAAACTTTTTTTAACCCCGATACTTTCAACTACATCATCTGTTTTTCTAATACCTGCTGTATCTATTATATTAATTTTTATACCATCTATTAATATTTCACCTTCTACTATATCTCTGGTTGTTCCTTCTATATTAGTAACAATTGCTTTTTCTTCATTTAAAAGTCTATTTAATAAACTACTTTTACCAACATTTGGTCTTCCTACAATTGCTGTTAATATTCCATCTTGAATTATTTTAGCATCTTCATATTCATTTATAATTTTAGTTAAAGAATTTTTTAAAGTTAAAACTGGTTTTATCCCATACATTTTAGTAGGTAGGCTATTACTAACACTATTACCTGTTGTATGCCATACATTAGTTTTACCATAGTTATAAAGCCATAAATATTCTTTATCTTTAATTAAATAAGATTTAGAATTACTCATACTATTTAAAAAATCACTAATTCCAAGTAATTTAACATAAGTATTATTTTCTTGTTTTTCACATGTAATTTCACTTAATTCAGGAACAACATCAGAACAAATACTTGATTTAACCAATAAAGATTTATCAATAATATTTAAAAACTTATCTTCTAAATACTTAGATATATTAGATTTAGAAAAATCTGTTATTTCATCATCCCATTTAATTTTATTTATATAATCATCTAAAATAACTTCAATAGTTTTATCAGTATTAATTCTAACTATTCTAAATAACATATTATCAATAATAATATAATTATTAACATTAACTCCTTTATATAAATAATTACCACCACTTATATATAATCCATCCCCTTCATAAACAATACTTGAACTTGTAACAATAGATGAAGCTAGATTAGATAAAGTTTCTCCACTTTCAGATTTAGGATTATATATTTTATAATATTTAATTAACCGTCTACCATAATAAAAACAACAGCTAAAAATAAATATTATACTAATAATACAAAAAATAGTTTGTACCTTAGGAGCTTTTATAATTCTTTTAGTTTTTCTTTTTTTAATTTTTTTCTTTTCTTCCATAACTCTACTCCAAACAATTAAATTATACAAAAACTATAAAATTATTTCAATAGATTTAAAGTTAAAAAAAAAGAATATGTAAAGTATGTAAACTATTTAACTATACCACCATTTTCTTTTTCTGTTAACATATCTTGAAGTTTTAATAAACTATTTTTAACAATTCTACCAATTCTAGCTTTAGAACAACCATATTTCTTGGCTAATTTAGAATAAGATAACTTTTCACCTTTAAAACCAAAAGATGATAGCATAACATCTTGATTCATAGGAGAAAACGAAGTTATTTTTTCTTTAAGTAAATCACATATTTCCTTTTCTATATAATCATTTTCAAGATCAATATCATTTGGAAATAAACTAATTTCATCTATTTTTTCATCTAAACTTAAAAACTCTAATTTCTTTTTATCAGGGTTTAAATTTTAATATTTCAGTTTTAATACAAATAACAGCAAAAGTACTAAACTTAGCATTAGATCTACCATCATAATATTTAAGAGCTTTTATAACACCTAATATTCCTATTTCTACTAAATCATTATAAGAATATGAAATATTTTTACCAATTGAAGTATAAAAATATTTATAAACACAATATTTAACTAAAGGAATATAACCAATTATTATTTTATCACGATACTCAACTTTTCCTTCTTTATACAATTTTAAATATTCAAATACTTCTTCATTTGTAATTGCTTTAATATCATTATACAAAATAACACTCCCTTTACTTTATTCTATCATAATACCCATTATTATTCATTTTTAATCTTAATTTATATAAAGTCATTCTTATAATCCTAGATGCATTAGCATAAGAAATATTATATTTAGAAGAAATATCATGTAAATTAAGTTTAGCACCACTAAAACCAAAATAATCTAAAATCATATTTTTAGTATCAAGATCAAGAGTATTTAAAACATCTTGTAATACTACCAATATTTCTTTTTTTAAATAATTATTTTCAAGATCAAAATTACTCATTAAACCCTTTCCTCTTTCAGAAAGTTTCTCATTTAACTCATCTAAACTAACAACATTTATTCTTTCCTGTTTAATATATCTTTTTACTTCTGATCTAACATAATAAGAAGCATAATTATAAAAATTAGTTTTTCTTGATAAATCATAATTATCAATAGCAAGCATTATTCCAGTTATACCAACTTCAACTAAATCATCATAATTTAAAGATTTTCTTTTTTCAATAGTATATCCAAAACAATTATAAATTAAACGTCTAATAAAAGGAATAGATGCAACTACTATTTTTTCATAATATTCTACCCTACCTTCTTTATACAACTTAAGACAATTAAATATTTCATTATTAGTAAGTCTAATAACATTATCATATTCCATAAATACCCCCAAAAAAACAGGAGTATTATACCATAAAAACAAAAATATGTAAAATTTAAAAAAAGATTTAAAAAAAGCAGATAAAAATATCTGCAAATTTTTAAATCTTACGTTATTATTAATTATTTTTTTTCAAAATAACTAAAGAATTAATTCAGTAATAAATTCAATTACAATAAGAATTAATTCTTATAACTATAAGAAAATCACCTCCATTTAATAAATAATATTTTATATAAATAGTGAGTTAAATATTATTCTTAATTTCGATTATTAACTTATCATGGACTCATTATAATGATACTATTTATTAAAACTTAAGTCAATTAATTAAAAAAGAAAAAACACGAATTGACATTTTTTGACAAATAATAT